>Ga0315336_1000681_pt1 | contig 83744 bp, 70 predicted proteins | sample ASW5metaG_FD_204512 | JGI IMG/M metagenome (GOLD analysis project Ga0315336, IMG submission 204512) | Ammonia-oxidizing marine archaeal communities from Monterey Bay, California, United States - ASW #5 | ecosystem: Environmental > Aquatic > Marine > Intertidal zone | place: USA: California...
CGGTCAGCATTCACACTGCCGCCTGGCGGTATCCTGGCGGCACGCCAGACGCCAACTTCAATCTGGAAGCGCTTATCGAATACGCCCAGACCCTGGAACGCGGGCTGTTCGACGCCTTTTTCATGGCGGATCATCTGGCCGTCTTGAACATGCCAATGGACGCGCTGAAGCGAAGCGCCACCAACACCTCGTTTGATCCGCTGACCCTGCTGCCGGCGCTGGCGATGAAGACCCAGCATCTGGGCCTGATCGCGACCGCTTCGACCACCTTCGAGCCGCCCTACATGATCGCCCGCCGCTTCGCCTCGCTGGATCACATTAGTGGCGGCCGGGCGGGGTGGAACATCGTCACCACCTCCAACCCCGACGCGGCGAAGAATTTCGGCCAAGACGAGCAAATGGACCATGGCGAGCGTTATCGCCGCGCCCGGGAATTCTACGACGTGGTAACCGGGCTTTGGGATAGCTGGGCCGACGACGCCTTCATCCGCGACGTGGAGTCAGGGGTCTTCTTCGACCCCGACCGCCTGCATACCCTCGATCACCAGGGCGAATTCTTCAAAGTGCGCGGGCCCTTGAACATCGCCCGGCCGGTGCAGGGCTGGCCGTTAATCGTCCAAGCGGGCGCTTCGGATGACGGCCGGCAGCTTGCCGCCGAAACGGCGGAAATGGTTTTCAGCTCCGCGCGCACTATCGAAGACGGCAAGGCGTTCTATAAAGACGTAAAGGACAGGATGGAGGCTTATGGCCGCCCCCGCGACCACATGAAGATCCTGCCCGGCGCCCTGGTCGTCGTCGGCGATAGTGAGGCCGAGGCGCGCGAAAAACGCTCCCATTTGGATAGCCTGGTGCACTACGACAGCGGCATCGCATCACTCTCGATCGCCCTCGGCCATGACGCTTCCAGATTCGATCCAGACGGGCCCTTGCCGGAAACGCCGGAGACTAACGCCAGCAAGAGCGGGCGTGAACGGGTCATGATGCTTGCGGCTGACGAAGGCTTGACCGTCCGCCAACTCGCTGGCCGCTTCGGCGGTTATGCCGGTCACGCCCTGGTGGGCACGGCCAAGAGCATCGCCGACGAAATGGAAGCTTGGCTGATGGAAGAAGCGTCGGATGGCTTCAACATCATGTTCCCCTACCTACCCGCCGGACTGAACGATTTCGTCGACAAGGTCGTACCGGAACTGCAACGGCGCAGCATCTACCGGATGGAATACGAGGGCAAGACGCTGCGCGAGAACCTAGGCTTGCCCCGGCCAGAAAACCGGTATTTCCAGAGTGACACAGGCGGGAGCCACGTGAACCATGCATCGACGCCACTCGCCGGGCCCTTGCCATCAATCAAATAATGCCGGATCGCTCCGGTGACGGCACATGCACTCCTCAAATGCCATGTTGACCGTGCTAACAAATCCGATGTCAGCCTGTTTGAAAGGTTCAGATTCCAGCCTGGCTTTGGGTTTTTGGTAATGACAGCGGAATCTAGGAACTTGGTAGCTACGGCCATTTTACCGATTTTCTCCGACGCGCCACTCCTCGGCAATGTCGCGGGGCGGCCGCTCTCATCTCAATAATCGGTGGCGCAATCGCTGCAACTACGTTCTAATGTGGCGCAATCTCCGCGCGTCGGGCCGGAGAGTAATGGACGGTTTAACGTCCGCGCGGTGCTCATGCCATTTGATACCGTCATTCTCCATCAGGTATTTGGCAACAGAAACAACACTGCGTTGGGCGCTTAAGCTGCGGAAAATATGGGAGGTGCTGACAATGAGTTATTGTTCATCAGCGTTACGAAATATGGCGATGGTTACCACGGTTGCGGCCGCCGCCACTTTGACGTCGGGTGCTGCCCTGGCGAAAGACAAAGTGATCATGGCTATCCCGACGTTTCTGTCGGGCGCCGGCGCGCCGGCCTTTGGCGTGCCAGGCCGCAATGCGGCGGAACTGATCATCCAGACAATGAACGCCGGCAAGCTGCCTGCGCCGTATGATCAGAAAGGCTTCGGCGGGGTTCCTGTCGAGACGTTGATCTATGACGAAGCGGGCGGCAACACCAAGCAGGTGACCGAATACCGCAACAAGGCGCAGAAACAAAACGTCGACGTTTTCGTCGGTATCACCTCTTCAGGCACCTGCCAGGCGCTCACGCCGGTGGCGGAAGAACTGAAAGTGTTGACCATCTTTGCCGTTTGCGGCACGCCGCGCGTGTTCGAAGAGCTCAACCCCAACCCGAAGTATGTTTTCCGCACCATGTCGCATGCGACTTCCGACAATGTCGCCGCCGCGCATTACGTGAAAGCCAAATTCGGCGACATCAAGGGCTATACCGGCATCAATCAGAACTACGCCTGGGGCCAGGATTCCTGGCGTGATTTCGATGGCGCCATGCAGGCGCTGAAAACCGGCAAAAAAGCCTCCTCCAAACTGCAATGGCCAAAAATCTTCGCCGGCCAGTATGGTTCGGAAATCTCCGCCCTGCTGCTGTCCAAGGAAGATCTCGTCCATTCCAGCTTTTGGGGCGGCGATTTGGAGGCTTTTATATTTCAAGCCGGCGCCCGGGGCATGTTCCGCAAGAAGACCGTTCTGTTCACCGTGGCCGGGACCGCGATATACCGGCTAATGAAGAAAATGCCCGAAGGCGTTATCCTCGGCACGCGTGGCCCGTACGGGATCTACGCCGACACCATCGACACGCCAATGAACAACTGGTTCAAAAAGGCCTATGCCGACCGCTATGGCACACCGCCGACGGGCCCGTCCTATCAGTACGCCCAAGGCATCCTTGTGGCCAAATACGGCTACGAAAAAGCCATGAAGGCGAATGGTGGCAAGTTCCCGTCCACTGAACAGGTGATTAAGGCAATCGAAGGCTCAAAAATCCCGACGGTCAGTACGACCATCGACATGGCCCTCGCCAACGGCCATCAAGCCGTCACCGAACACATGTACGGTGTCATCAAATGGGACAAGGACAAGGGCGAACCCGTCGTCACAGACGTGATGAAGTTTAAGGGTTCCTGCATCATGCCACCGGCCGGCGTTACCAGCGTCGACTGGATCAAAGGCGGCATGAAGGGCGCCAAATGCTAGTCTAAAATCGCTGTTGCCGGCGGGATTCTGAATAGACGGAGCCCCGCCGGCATATTTTTTGTCTGTGACGGCCGCCGGCCGACGGACCCATAACAAGACCGATCGGGAGAGGGGCGTCTTGTTCGAGGAAGTTCTGCAACAGGGTGTCGTCATTCTGGTCGACGGCCTGATTTACGCGTCCTATCTGTTCATGGTTGCCATCGGCCTGACCATCATATTTGGCGTCATGAAGGTGCTGAATGTGACGCACGGCTCGCTTTACGCATTCGGCGCCTATCTCGCGGCAATGTGGGTCGGCATGTATTATGACGCCGAGTTGCCGGCCTACGGCGGATTTGCGCTGTTGTTTCTCGCCCCCATCGTTGTCGGCGTGGGCATGGGACTTTTGATCGAGCGGGGCATCCTGCAATTCCTCTATGGCAGGGATGAACACACCATTGTCTTGGCGACCTTCGCCGCTTTCCTGATTTTGGAAGACGCCATCATTTTGTTATGGGGCGTCGATCCCTATTTCGCCTATCAGCCACAGGCCGTGCTGGACGAAAGTTTCGGCACGTTGAATCTGGGCGTCGTCGACTATGACCTGTACAGCATTATGCTGATCGGATTGGCGGTGATCGTCGGCGGCGCTTGCTGGTTTGCCTTGAAGGCGACCAAATGGGGCAAGTTGTTGCTGGCGGTGATTTTCGACCGCGAGCTGGGCGAGGCGATGGGCATAAACGTCACCGCGGTATACATGGTCACATTTGTTTTGGGGTCAATCCTGGCGGCCTTGGGCGGCGCTTTTGTGGCGCCAACGATTTCGGTCACGCCCGGCATCGGCGTTGAAGTCATCGTACTGGCCTTTGCCGTCGTGGTGATCGGCGGCATGGGCAGTATTCCCGGCGCGATGATCGGCGCGTTGGTCGTCGGCATCGCGCGCGCCTTCGCCGTGCATATGTTCCCGGAAGTCGAGCTGTTCGTTATTTACGCTATCATGGCGGCGGTCCTGTCGTTCCGTCCCGAAGGCCTGTTCGCACCGGCCAAGGCGAGGAAGATCTGATCATGAAGTTTGTCGATAAGACCCTGATCGGTCTGGCCATCGCCTTCGTCGGGTTGATGGTAGCCAACCTGTTCATGGCGGACTGGGTCCATAATATTGCCATTCCGGTCGTTTCACGCGGCACCGTGGCACTCGGCTTGCTGGTCCTGTGGCGCACCGGCCTGATCTCATTCGGTCATGCGCTTTATTTCGGCTGGGGCGCCTACACCGCCGCCCTTGTCAGCCGAGCCGGGATCACAGATGCGTTCGTGCTGACCGGCCTGTCGGTGCTGTCGGCAGGGTTGTTGGCATTCGGGCTCGGCTTCCTGTTGCGCCGTTACAGGGGAATTTTCTTTGCCCTGTTGAACTTGGCATTTTCCATGATCCTATACGGGGTCCTGGTCAAAACCGAAGTACTGGGCAGTACCGACGGTTTCGGTGTGACGACGCCGACATATTTGGGCTTTAAGCCTGAAACCGCACTGAAGGAAGTCTATCTCTTTGGCTACACGCTTTGCCTGACCTTCATGATCGTGGTCGCCGTGCACCTCTATTTACGCTCGACGCTGGGTCACATGACCATGGCAATCCGGGAGAATGAAATCCGCGTCGAATATCTGGGCTACTCGGCAGAGAAAGCGATCCACATCAAATACGTCATTTCCGGATTGTTGGCGGGATTGGGCGGCGCCACCATGGCGTTGGCGGTCGGCCAAGTCGACCCCGACAGCATGGCCAATTGGCCGGTGTCCGGCGAGTTTGTCTTTATCACCATCTTAAGCGGCACCGGCAATGTCGCGGCGACCTATGTCGGTTCCCTGGTATTTGAACTGATTCGTGTCTATGCCTTCGAATACGCGCCGCATATCTGGCAGATGATTCTGGGGGCAACACTGCTTGGTTTTATCCTGTTTCTTCCCGATGGTCTGTGGTCGCTGCGTGACCGTCTACGTCGAGCCAATGGTAAGCCGTCATGACAAGAGTTTTGGACGTTCGTGATCTCGAGAAAAGCTTCGGCGCAGTGGTCGCAGCCCGCAACGTCAATGTCGCGGTCGAAGAACATGAGATCATCGGTATCATCGGCGCAAATGGCGCCGGAAAAACCACCTTCATAAACATGGTGACCGGCTATTTGGAGCCGACCAGCGGCGAAATCGATTTCATGGGCCGCAGCATGCTGGGGCTGCGGCCGCGCGACATTACCAAGCTTGGCATGTGCCGCTCGTTTCAGGTGAGCCAAGTGTTCATGTCGGAAACCGTGTTCGACAACTTGATGGTCGCTTATGCGATCACCGAGGAACATGGCTCCAGCCTGTTGCGGCCGATCCACCGGCCGGACCGGGCGGAACGGGTCGACCGGCACCTAAAACGCTACCAAATCGCCGAATACCGCGACGTCATCGCCAATAATCTGCCGCAAGGCGTTCGCAAATTACTCGACATTGCCATGGCCACGGTGCGCCGGCCCGAACTTTTGTTGCTCGACGAGCCGACCAGCGGCATCAGTGTCGAGGAAAAGTTCGGCCTGATGGACGTCATCATGGGCGCCCTGCAGGAGGACAAGACAACCGTGCTTTTTATCGAACACGACATGGAGATCGTCGAGCGCTACGTCACCCGGGTGCTGGCCTTCTATCAGGGTGAGATTATCTGCGACGCCCCGGTCGCCGATGCCATGAAGGATCCAAAAGTGTTGGAATTTGTGCTCGGCCAAGAATACCACGCCGGCCATCGCGGCGCGGGGAGCCACGATGCTCAAGGTTGAAGGATTGGACGTCAACATCGGCGCCACGCCAATCCTGCGCGGCGTCGGCCTGGAAGTGCCGGCGGGCAGCATGTGCGGCCTAATCGGCCGCAACGGCGCCGGCAAAACGACGCTAATGCGCGCCGTCATGGGCAGCCTGCCGCACAAGGCCGGACAGATAACCTTCATGGATAGCGACCTGGGCAAGGAGCGTGGCCACCGCCGCGCCCGTATGGGCATCGGCTTCATGCCCGAAGACCGGCGTTTGGTGCCGGATCTGACGGCGGAAGAAAACGTCATGCTGCCGGTCTGGTCGACTGGTATCAAAAATGCCGAAAAGCGCCTGCGCTGGATCTATGATTTGATGCCGGAGGTCGAAGAGTTTCGGGCGCGCGGCGCCACCGAACTTTCCGGCGGTCAGCAAAAGTTCGTCGCGTTCGCCCGCGCCTTGATGGCCGGGTCACGATTGTTGATATTGGACGAACCGAGCGAGGGGATTGCACCGGTGTTCGCCCACCGTATGGTTGAAATCATGACCAACCTGAAGAACGAAGGCGAAGCGGTGTTACTGGCTGAATCAAATGACACTCACATCAGCCACCTTCTGGACCATACCTTCGTTATCGAGCGCGGCAGCATCGTCGAAGCGCGCTGATGATTAGCGAAAAATACCGGACGCGGCGATGAGCGAGCCCCTGTTGTTGGCGGACGCCCTGCCCGCCCGGTTGGCGGATGAAGTGGCGTTGGAGGAATTCATCTCGCGCCCGACAAAAGCACTGCTTGACGATTTCTCCAGGCTCGACGGCGACCTGATCATCCTCGGTGTTGCCGGCAAGGTCGGTGTCTGCCTCGCCCGCTTGGCCAAACGCGCGGCACCGCAAAAACGCATCGTCGGCGTCGCCCGCTTCTCCGACCCGACGATCAAGGCACGGTTGGCGGCTCAAGGTGTTGAAACCATCGCCTGTGATCTGCTTGACCGCGACGCGGTCGAGGCGCTGCCCAAACTGGCCAACGTCATCTTCATGGCCGGCAATAAGTTTGGCACCGTCGGCAACGAGCCCTTCGCTTGGGCGATGAACGCCCACGTGCCGGCCCTCGTGGCCGAGGCTTTTCGGCAGTCGCGCATCGTCGCGTTCTCGACGCTCTGCGTCTATCCATTCGGCGATGTCGCGACGGGCGGCTGCGACGAGAGCGTGCCACCGACGCCGCTTGGTGAATACGCCAACGGCTGCGTCGCGCGCGAGCGGATGTTTCAATATTTTTCTGCCAAGCACGGCACCTCGGGCCGCCTGATTCGCCTGAACTATGCCATCGACCTTCGCTATGGTGTGTTGGTCGATGTCGCCAATTGGGTGCGCAATGGCGAGGCCATCGACATCACGACACCGGTGGCGAATATCATCTGGCACGGCGACGTCAACAACCAGGTGCTACGCTCACTGCTGCATTGCGAAAGCCCGACCGCACCGCTTAACATGGGCGCGCCGGCAGCGGTGGAGATCCGCGATGTCGCCGGGCAGTTTGGCCAACGTTTCGGCATCGAACCGAAATTCACCGGCACTGAGGCGGCGACCGCCTGGGTCAACCGCACCGACCTTGCGACCCGTTTGTTCGGCCCGCCGGAAGTACCGTTGCAGGCGATGATCGAATGGGTCGCGGACTGGATCGAACGGGACATGCCATGCTACGCTAAGCCGACCCGATACGAGGTTCGCTCCGGCCGGTTCTAGAGCGACCTGCGTTCGATCGAACGCGGATAAGTTGCTCTGACAATATGATCAAGGGAGACCGAGAAATGCCACGGTTCAAGGGTTATGTGCCAGCCGGGGTTATCCCGGCGACTTTAGCGGCATTCAACGACGATTTTTCGATCAACGAAGCCGCGAGCATGAAACATTTGGCTGATGTTGCCAAGACCGAGGATTTGAGCGCGATCACCGTCAACGGTCACGCCTCGGAAGTGCATGCCTGCAGCTTTGACGAACAGCGCCGCATCCTCGAGCTGTCCTTGGCCGAGGTCGGTGATCGCCTGCCATTGATCCACGGCGTCTACGCCGACGGCAGCCTGGAGGCGGCGCGAAATGCCAGGATGGCGGAACAAGCCGGGGCGTCGGCATTGTTGGTGTTTCCACCAAATTCCATGGTTATGGGCGGGCAATTACGGCCGGAAATGGCGTTGACTCATTTCAAGACCGTCGCCGATGCGACCGATTTGCCGATCATATTATTCCAGTATCCGATGCCGCTCGGCCTTGGCTATCCGTTTGAGACCTTGCTGGAAGTGTTGGACGCGGTGCCGACGATCCGCGCCATCAAGGATTGGTGCAACGATGCCATGCGCCATGAACGGCACATACGGACCCTGCAGACCTTGCCGCGGCCGGTCAATGTCCTGACCACCCATTCGTCTTGGCTGATGGCGTCCCTGACCATGGGCGCGGCGGGGCTTTTGTCGGGTGCCGGCAGCGTCATCGCCGATCTGCAAGTGGCCTTGTTCCGGGCCGTGCAAACCAACGATCTGGCCCGTGCCCAAGCGATTAACGACCGTATCTATCCTCTCGCCCAGGTTTTTTACGCACCGCCGATCCTCGATATGCACAATCGAATGAAGGAATGCCTGGTCCTGCTCGGCCGCCTCGACAAGGCGGTGGTCCGGCCGCCGTTGGTCAAACTGCCACCGAACGAGATCGAACAATTGCGCACGGCATTGGCCGAGGCCGGCCTGTTGAACCGTGACGGTTTGTCTACCGCCGCCGAGTAATACCAACCTGCGGTGATAGGAACCGTCGCCGACGGATCAAACCATCGCGAAGCCGCCGTTCACGCTGATTACCTGTCCGGTGATCCAACCGGCGGCGTCGGACGCCAGGAACGCGACCATTGGTGCCACGTCTTGCGGCACGCCAATGCGGCGCAGCGGGTAGGCGCGGATAATTTTGTCCATGTTTTTTTCAAGAAACGCCGCGTCGGAATGGGACGTCTGAACCAACCCGAGAGAAACCGTGTTGACGGTAATGTTGTCGCGGCCGAATTCCTTGGCCAGCGATTTGCCCAGGGCGATCGTGCCGCCACGCGATGCCGCGGCCATGGAAATATTCGCCTCGCCGATGCGGGAGCTGTCGCCGACCAGGCTGACAATGCGGCCGCTCTGCTGTTCGATCATGTACGGGGCCACAGCATGGCAGCAGTGGATCGCGCCATATAGGCAGGTGTCGATCTGGATCTTCCAGTCCTCAGGGGCGGAATCGACGAAGCGTTGGGTTTTCACGTAGCCGGCATTGTTAATCAGGATATCGATCCGGCCGGAGTCGCTGACAACCTGGGCCACCATCGCCTTGACTTGGTCATAATCGGAGATATCGGCCCGATAGGCCGCGGCTTGCCCGCCACCGTCCCGGATCGCTTGGACCAACTCGGCGGCTTCTTCGGCGGAACTGCGATAATTGACCGCGACGATCGCCCCTTCCACAGCCAGGTGCTGCGAAATTTCTCGACCGGTATCCCTGCCACCACCGGTAACCAAGGCGACCTTGCCCTTGAGATTGAGTTCCATGACTTCTATTCCCCTTCAGACCGTTGCCGGGCCGCCGTCACCAGCCGGTAAAGCCGTTCCGGCGTGATCGGCAGCTCCGATATTTCGATGCCAAGATGCGACACGGCATCGGCGACGGCGTTGGCGATCGCCGCCGGTGCCCCGATCGTGCCGCCTTCCCCCATGCCTCGGTAGCCGCCGATCGTGCCAAGCGCTTCGGTATCGAGATGGATGACGTCCAGCTTCGGCACCTCGGCGGCGGACGGCACGAGATAGTCGACCAAGCTGGCGGTCAGAATCTGACCGGACTCGTCGTGCACGACTTCCTCATAGAGCGCCGCACCGATGCCCTGCGCCACACCGCCATGGACTTGACCGTCGACGATCATCGGGTTGATCACGCGACCGCAGTCTTCGGCGACCAGGAAACGTTTCACGTCGACTATGTAAGTTTCGGGATCAACATCGACAACGGCGATATGGGTCGCCGAAGTCGTCGTCCCGAACTGCGGATCGTAATGCTTGGTCGCTCTGAGATCGAGATTCTCTCGCATTTCAAGCGGGAACCGGCCCATCTCCGAATAAACGGCGTGACCGAGTTCAGCCATGCTCAGATTCTTGTTCGAGCCCTTGGCCTCGATCAGACCGTTATGAACGTCGATATCTTCGCTCTCGACTTCCAACATGAAGGCGGCGGCTTCTTTGATCTTATCCATTACGGCCCGAGCCGAAAGGTGCGCGGCGCCGCCCGCCAGAACGGTGCTTCGGCTCGCATAAGTGCCGGTGCTGTGGGTCACCGCGGCGCTGTCACCGTGAACCACACGCACGTCTTCGACCCGAACGCCGAGTTCCTCGGCAACAATCTGGGCCAGCGTCGTCTCCAGCCCTTGGCCATGGGAGGCTATACCGAACGTCGCCGTGACCGAGCCGGACGCGTCAATTTCGACCGTCGCACTTTCGGTGCCGGTATTAATCGGCATGCCAGGTGCCGCGGACATGCGCGACCCGATACCCGTCAGTTCGGCGTATGAGGCGATGCCGATGCCAAACCACCGGCCCGCCGCCCGTGCGGCTTGTCGCTCCGCCTTCAGGCCCTCGTAGCCGATGCCATCACAGGCTTGGTTCAGGCATTCGCCAAAACCGGATCTGTCCCAGACGATGCCTGAGCCGGTCTTGTAAGGAAACTGCTCTTCCTTGACGAAATTCAGCGCCCTGATCGCGGCCGTATCCATCGACAGTTTTTCGGCGGCCATATCCATCAAGCGTTCCAAGACGAAGGCCGCGGCCGGCCGGCCGACGCCGCGATACGGCCCGGTGGGCGGCTTGTTGGTGGTGACGATGGTGACGCTGGCCGAAAAATTGGGCATCACATAGGGCCCAGGCAGGAAACCGGCGACCTGCATGGGCTCTAGGGCGGCCGTCCAAGGATAGATCGAATAGGCGCCGACATCGCCCAGGACGTCGGCCCGGATACCGAGCAGCCGCCCCTCGGCATCCAGTGCCAGCTCCGCGTCAACCGTTTCGTCGAATGCCTGGCTTGTTGACGTCAAGTCTTCCAAGCGATCGCTCACCCATTTGACCGGCCGCCCGAGATGACGGGACATCGCGCAGGCCAGGATCTCCTCGGGGTAAAGCGACGCCTTGGCACCAAAACCGCCGCCCACGTCCGGCGCCACGACACGGATTGAGTGGCCCGGCATGCCCAAAACCTCGACCAAGGCGTCCCGAATGATGCCCGGGACCTGGGTCGACGAATAGAGTGTAAGCGCGCGCTTGCCCTTGCTGAAATCGGCAAGATAACTCCGCGGCTCCATAGCGACCGGCGTCTTGCGACGGAAGCGGAAACGGCCCGTTACCCGGACTGCGGCGGCGCCCAAGGCCGCCGCCACATCGCCGCGTTCGAACGTGCGCCGGACTATCACGTTGCTGTCGTGGCTATCGTGGAGGACGGTTTCTCGTTCTTGCGCCGCCAGCTCGGCCGCGACGATCTCGGGCAACGGATCATAGTCGATCGTCACCATGGCAAGCGCGTCCTCGGCGAGATAGCGGTTTTCAGCGACAACGGCGACCACGGGTTCGCCGACATAGCGTACCTTGTCGCGGGCCAGCGCATTCAGCGGCGTGCTCTGATAGCCTTTCATCTTCGACGTTGCATGAATCGGTCGTGCATAGCGCTCGATCAACTCGGCTGTGAACACGCCAACGACGCCCGGCATTTGCTCGGCGTCGTGGACATCAATGCCGTCGATGCGGGCATGAGCGTGATCACTCCGCAGGATCGCAACCTGCAGCGTGCCATCGAGTTTGAGGTCATCGACAAACGCACCATTGCCGGAGATCAGCCGCGGATCCTCCAGCCGCTGGACACGTGCGCCAATGATCTTTGGCCGCGCCTCATGGTCCATGGGACGTCTCCGCTGACACTGTCTTAACTTCGACGTTCATCGAGTGCTGCCCGGGTCGCCTGAACGATATGTTCGTAGCCCGTGCAGCGGCATAAATTACCGGACAGCGCCTCGCGAATTTCCTCGTCCGAAAGATCGGTATCGCGGGACATCAAATCGGTAATGGTCATCAACATGCCGGGCGTACAGAATCCGCATTGCAGGGCATGGTATTCACGGAACTTCTGTTGCAGTGAATTGAGGGCGTCGATATCGCCGAGCCCCTCAACGGTCGTGATCTCGGTGCCGTTGGCCTGCATGGCAAAGCACAGGCAGGACCGTACGCTCGCCCCGTTCATCAAAACGGTACAGGCCCCGCAGACGCCGTGTTCACAACCGACATGCGTGCCGGTCAGGCCGAGATCTTCGCGCAGGAAGTCCGACAGAAGGTATCTGGGATCGACGGCTCGCCGATAGCGCCGGCCGTTGACACGAACCTCGACAGATTTCGTTTCCGTCATGAATTTTCTCCGATCGCTCGACGCCATGCAGCCCGCAGCACGCGCCCGGTCAGCACGCCGACCAGATGACGGCGAAAGTCGGCCGAGGCATGCAGATCCGTCTTCGGTTCGACCGCCTCCCGGACCAACGCGACGGCCTGGGCGACAATCCTCTCATCCAAAGCACTGCCCGGCAGCAGATCTTCGACCGCCGAAATGCGGAGCGGCGTTTCATCGACGCCCAAAACAGCAAAGCGCACGGCGTCAATGGCGCCGTCGGTAACCGTTACTATCGAAGCCGCGCCAGCCAATGCGAAATCGCCGGACCGCCGTGCGACCTCCTGGAAGTCCCAACCGGAGCCCGCCGGCAAAAACGGCAGCCGGATTCTGACCACCATCTCATCTTCGTCGAGGGCCGTGGTCAACGTGCCGAGAAAAAACTCCCGGGCGTCGATGATGCGAATGCCGGTCGGGCCCGCGATCTCGATCTGCGCGTCCAGCATCACCATCATCATCGGCAGCTCCGCGGCCGGATCACCGTGCGAAAGACTTCCGCCGATGGTACCGCGGTTGCGAATCGCCATATGGGCTACATGGGTCATGGCATGGGCCAAAACCGGGAAGTGCTTGCGCACCACCGGCGACATAAGCAGCATGTCGTGGTGGACCGTTGCGCCAATTCGCAGACCATCCGCTTCTTCGGCTATGCCCGCCAAATCGGGGATGCGGCCAATATCGACGAGCATCTCCGGTTCCAACAGGCGGAAGTTCAGCATCGGTATCAGGCTCTGCCCGCCGGCGATAAGCTTGGCATCACCGCCGTGGCTTGCGAGGAGCCCAACCGCCTCCTCGACCGACGTCGCGAAGACGTAATCAAATGGGGCAGGCTTCACACTACTCCCCTTTTCAAGCGATCCAACGCGGCCATCTCGCGCCCGCGTCCGCCGGCGCGCGGTTTTACCGGCAGCAGGGTGTCGGTCGGCTGGGTCGATCCGGATTCGCGGCTCATCGAAGGATTATCAGACTGTTTTGTCACAGGCCATTACTGGCGCGCCACCTCAAGAATAGGCTATTGATAATGCCCAAGGCAATCATCGCCGGTTCACCATGCTATGGTTTTAGGACTTGCCGTATGCGGGGAAAATGAGATGCTGCACGGCATAAATCTGCCGTTGTCGAATATTGTACGGTGCGATACCGCGGCGGCGGATTTGGCTTAATCTATGAGCCATTATCTGGAAACGGATGTTTTGATCGTCGGCGCGGGTGGGGCCGGCATGTATGCCGCAATCGCCGCCGCCGAGAGCGGCGTAAACGTGCTGTTGTTGGACAAAAGCGTGATCGGCCGGTCCGGCGCCACCATCATGGCACAGATGACCGTGGCCGCCGCCATTGGCGAGGAGGAGCCCGACGATTGGCGCTTCCACCTAAAAGACACCATCGCCGCCGGCCGCGGTCTGGTCGACGAACCCTTGGCGCAAATCCTCTGCCAATCGGGTCCGGAACGCATCTGGCAGATGGAGGAATGGGGCATCGGTTGGGCCCGAAAAGGCAACCACATCGCCCAAGTCCATGCGCCGGGCCACGACCGCAACCGTTGTGTCTATGTGGATTTTCTCAATACCGGGCCGGCGACCTCGCGCACCTTGCGCAACCAGGTCAGGCGCCATGACACCATCCGCCGCGTCTCGGACCTGACGGTCACGGATCTGGTGGTTCGCGATGGCCGCGCGGTCGGTGCCGTGGCGCTGCATCTGGAAACCAGTGCTCCGGTGACCATCGCCGCCAAGATGACCATTATTGCCACCGGTGGCCTGACCGGCCTCTATCAACGCAATTCGGCGTCAGCCAATATGACCGGTGACGGTTTTGCCCTGGGTCTGCGTGCCGGCGCCGAGCTGATCGATATGGAATTCGTGCAGTTCTTTCCGATCGGCCATTTAGCACCGCGCCTGATCGGCATGGACCCGATCATGTGGGATCCCTTCCGCTACAAACTGGGCGGCCGCTTGCTGAATGGCGAAGGCCAAGAATTCACCCAGAATTACGGGACAGTCGAGGACGGCAAGTATGTGATTACCCGGGACACGGCGACCTATGCCATTTTCAAGGAAGTGGAGGCCGGACGCGGCTCCCCCCACGGCGGCGCCTGGCTGTCCTTCGAACATATCGCTGAAGCTGATTTGCGGGCCGCCTTCGGCCCGGTGATCGATCGCCTGGCCAGTAATGGCATCGACCTGACCAAGATGCCGATCGAGGTCTCGCCCATCGCGCATTACCATATGGGCGGCCTACGGGTAGACGAAAAATTGGCCACGAGCGTTACCAATTTGTTCGCCGCCGGCGAAGCCGTGGGCGGCGCCAACGGCGCCAACCGCCTCTCCGGCAACGCCATCACCGAAGCGTTCGTTTTCGGCGAATTGGCAGGACGGTCCGCCGCGGCCGCGGTCGCCGGCGAAGCCATGCCCAACATCATGGAGGCGGCCAAGCCTTGTTTGGCGGTGATTGAAGAAGCCGCCGGGCGTGAAAGCGAAGGCCGGAGCCCGACCGAGGTCATTGCCGAATTACAGGCGCTTTTGCAGCGCGACGTCGGACCGTTCCGCACAGCGGAAGGACTTGAACGGGCCATGACGGCGATTCGTGATTTGATCACCGCCCTGCCCTTTATGCCCACGGGCGGCGCCATGGCTTTCAACCAGCAACTAACCGACTGGTTCGCCCTGCGCAACATGTTGGGCGTGGCCGGCGCCATCGCCGCCGCCGCTTTGGCGCGGGAGGAAAGCCGAGGCGCCCATCAGCGAGAGGATTATCCCGGCCTTGACGAGGCGTGGACATGCCATCAGGTTATTCGTTCGGACGGCGATGACATGGCCGTGGACCGCACCGAAGTGCGGCGCATCCTGCCGCGGGAGCAAGCTTTATGAGCGAGAGTCAAACGGTCCGCCTGCAGATCCACCGCGGCGGTCCCGGCAAAGACATCCGCCGCGAAGAATTTTCTTTCGAATTCGAGGCTGGCCAGTCGGTGCTGGACGCCTTGCGCTGGATCAGACGCCACCGCGACGCCTCACTGGCGGTGCGTTATTCCTGCATCAACGCCAATGCCTGCAAGGAATGCGTCATGCGCATCGACGGGTGCACCGGCTATGCCTGTACGACGCCACTGCAACCTGGCGAAATGCTTATCGAGCCGTTGCCCAACAAACGACTGATCCGCGATCTGGTCACGGACACCTTGCCGCCCGATGAGCGTTTGGCGCCAACGTCTGTGCCTACCTAAAATCTCTTGTGATTTCTGTGAGTTAGCCGTGTGAATTACTAAACTCGGGTTCATGCTTGATCTCATAAAAACCATTGGCGCGACGTTCAGCGCTTTCTTCAAAACGCGATTGGCACTGCAGGTCGAGAATGCTGCCTTGCGCCATCAGCTGATCATCTTACGAAGAGCTTCGCCTCGGCATTTGGCGGAAATTCTTCGGCCTTATACCGCCTATTACATTCAGTCCCGCACGCACTTGTCGCTTGCCAAGGACACACCCCTACCACTGTCGGCAAACGAGAATACCTCAGGCAGGATTGTCGCAATTCAAGCGGTCGGCGGGCAGCATCACCGCTACGAGCGACCGGCCGCCTGAAGCAGGTCAGATTCCAGCAAGATATTGGGTTTTGATAACGACAATGGTATCTTCATCGGAAGGCCAGTCCTTCGGACTTAAAACCCATGACATACAAAGCAAAATTTGAGAAATGAATGTGTGAGCGGGAGCGACTGTCAAGAGACTGAAATGATCGGGCACAAGAGATCTTATGGTGGCTATCTGATTCAAAGAGCCAGGCGCCGACTAATTAATAGTCTTTACCGCCGGCTCTATAGGGACGATGCGCCGGATCAAAGCCGCTGCCTGATGCTCGCCGGCACGGCGCGCACCGGCACGACATGGCTCGCGGAGCTAATCGGGTCGAATCAGCCGACGAGAATAATGTTTGAGCCCTTTCACCCGGCTCAGGTTCCAGATTATGCGAGTTTCAAGAGTTTTCTCTTTATGCGACCCGATGAGCCGAATGCTGCGCTCCACGATTATTGCGACCGAGTATTCACGGGCCGCATCAGAAATCCCTGGATCGACGATATGATCGAGGTCCTCAGGCCTCAAGCGCGAATAGTCAAAGACGTGCGGGCAAATCTTCTCTTGAAATGGATCAATCGCCAGTTTCCAAGCATACCATTGGTTTTGCTGCTCAGGCACCCGTGCGCCGTCGCGCATTCGCGTATGGAACTCCGCTGGCCTGCCGACCAGGACCTTTCCTGTCTGACGTCGCAAAAGAACCTGAAGGAAGACTTCCTTCGAAACAAAGAAGACCTCATAAATGGCGCTCAGTACGAAGAAGAAAAAAATGCCGTTATTTGGTGTATACATAACATGGTGCCGTTATCCCAATTCGGCGACGGCGGATTGAACGTCGTCAGGTACGAAGACTTACTTTCGAATAAGGCAGAGGTCATGGCTGGACTGATGCAGTCAATCGGCTGGCAGGGCGGCGACGCGGTGAACGCCAGTCCGGAGCGCCCGTCAAGGACCACGTCCTTGTCTACCGCGCTCGACGGCGCACTTGTGGCCAATTCCCGTTGGAAGAATAATCTCTCGGTTCAACAGATCGACCGCATTTTCAAGGTCGTCGACATGTTCGGACTAGGCCACCTCTATCAACAGGACTGACCAGGAAGGCCGTGCCGCTGGCAAGACGCCGCCTGGGCCAGCGTTCGACCGCGAACAAAGGACTGGATCATTCGTCGATCGCGGGCTATCGATGGATCGATGAGCCCAGTTTATTCCGCCATTGTTGGTAATTTCAGGGAGTCGTCTGTAGACTCCTGGGTGATATGAAAATATTCAGCGTGGCCATATCGATATTCATACTTGGCGTCTTGTCCGGCTCCGCAGTTGTTTATTGGAAGCCTTGGCCATGGAGCGCGCTGCGAGAGGCTTATTGGGGGGCTAAATCTGCCACTGAAGAGGAAAAATCGCTTCGGATCGCATCGAAGTTCATTGATCTCGATCTCCGAAAATTCAGCTCGGTCGATGATGTCTCTGATGATGACGCGGCCGCGCGCATCGTTCCCGGTGGCGGTCTCGACGCTTTTTTGGATGATGCTTTGTTGGTCGATGGCCATGGCCGCATTTACCTACTGAAAATCGACGCTCTCCAAATTCAACGCCTTAACATTGAGCCGCCGCTCAACGGCCGCCAAGCGTTGTATTCGCGCAATACCGGTGGAGATGAGCCGGAATATAAGAAATCCGGTTGGCATAGATATACAGACATTGCCTATTACGATGGCCTCATCTACGTGATTTACTCGCATTTCGACTCAGGCGAAGAATGCTTTACCACACGCATTTCACGACTTCGCATAACCGAATCTTTGGCGGAAATGACGGTCGACGCCAGTGACTGGGAGGCCGTTTTTACGAGCACGCCATGTTTTGGATTTAGGGAACGCGGATGGACCTATGTCGGCCACCAAGCAGGCGGCAAGTTCGCGATGTCGGCCGACGGACAGACTCTTTTGGTGACGATCGGCGACTACGGTTTCGATGGCATCGATGGCCCCAACTATCCGCGTCGGTATTTTGCGTTATTGAAGGCTGGCGTCGCCGAGAGCGACGTTCTGCTAGTATCGAACGGGCCTCCACAGTGCTTAAGGACTCGGTCAATGAATAGGGCGCCCTCGTCGCTGCCGTTGTTTGCGCGGGCCGGGTGAATGGTGCCGTCTGAAAATCTACATCCCGCAATGATCGGCAGTGAGACCGGGCATCGGGTTGAATTCGCGACACTCGCGGCTTTCGCTCTGGCTGGCTTCGCCATTGTGTTGTTCGTGACGTCTCAAAATGTCGGAATGACGCCGGATTCCGCACATTACGTCGCCGCGGCGCGCAACCTGGTCAACGGCGAAGGATTGACGGTGTTCGTCGACGGTCGTCAAGTGCCATTGACCCACTACCCGCCGCTGTTGCCGCTGCTCCTCGCCATAGCTGGCAGTCTCGGTGTCGATCCCCTGATCGGCGTCCGGTGGCTCAACGCTATTTCCTTCGCCGGCAGCATCGTCTTTGCGGGGTATCTCGCGCGCTTGATCGTTCCGGGGTCGGCGCTGGCGAGCCTGGCGGCGGCTTTTCTCGTTCTCACCTCGCGGGTTCTTTACGGCGTCCACGCAATGGCGTGGAGCGAGCCCGTTTTTATCTGTCTTACGCTGGCCGGTCTCGTGTTGCTCGCTCGATACTTTGAGCGCCAGGCGTTTTGGCTCCTGATTCTGGCGGCGGCGTTGGCCGGCCTCGCCTTGATGACGCGCTACCTCGGCGTTGTCCTGATCTCGGCTGGCGTTCTGGCCTTGTTCTGCGTTGACCACAAAAGATTCTACGACAAAGTCGCCCATGTCGTGATATTCGGCGCCATCGCCTGCGCGCCCTTGTTTCTGTGGTTGGTCCGTAACCTGATGCTGGAAGACACAGTGGCGAATCGGAGACCGGCCGTTCACATCGTATCCTTGTCGACGCTGAATGACGGTTTGGAGACGATTGCCTTTTGGTTTGCGTCCAGTCATGTGGCCGGATCTGTTTTCGGCGTGTTGGTGCTGGTTGGATTGATCATTGGCGTGCTCTATTTCCGCCACAAATTCCGTCACGTGTCAGAAGCCGACGGCGGCGCGGCGCTCCGCCCGTCATCAATGACCACCTTCGCGGCGATTGGGATCTATGTCGGTTGCTACCCGATCGTCGTGGTGACATCGATATCACTCTTCGATATCCATACGCCGCTCAACAATCGAATTCTGTCGCCCGTTCACCTGTTGCTTCTAGTCCTCCTTGTGTCTACCGCCGTGTTCTTCCTGCGTCATGGTGGTGCCAAGTGGCTTGGAACCTATCTGGCCGTTCCTTTGCTTGCTGTCGCCGTTGTCCTTCACGTGGTGCGGGCGCCTACCTGGCTCCTTTGGAACAGCGATGCTGTCATGGAATATGGCAGTGCCCGATGGCGGGAGTCTGAGACGATAGCCTTTGTCCGACAGCTGCCGCCATCCACTGTGATCTATACTAACGGTCCGGAGGTCATCTATCTGCGCACCGGTGCGATCGCCAGGAGATTGCCCTTATCCGCCGACATCGACACCTTGCAGCCAAACAAGGGTTATCACATAGCCCTCATGGACATGGCGAATACGCTGCGGCGAACCGGCGGCTATCTTGTCTACTTCCACGGGATTCATCCGCCGTTCCTGCCGTTCCTGTCCGAATTTTGGGACAAGCTGCCGCTTGATTTGGTATACGAAGCAAATGATGGCTTGGCCGCCAGGCTGTCGGATTAAAGGAATACCGATTATGAACCCTCATCGACCAATATGTGGGGACCGTTCCGCGTGGGAGCCAGAGTTGTGAACGACGGTTCGGTCGCGGAACCACGCCAGGTCAATGAGCCGTTCGGGCATGACCGAGCGGCGTTGTTGAGCATCGTCATACCCTGTTTCAACGAATGCCCGACGCTTCGGGCTTGTGTCGAGCGGGTCCTTGATATCGCCGACCAAACGCTGAACCTCGAAGTCATTATCGTCGACGACGGCTCAACCGACGACAGCCATGCCGTGGCCGCCGAACTCGAATCCAGCCATCCCGCGGTTCGGGCCATCCGCCACGACAGCAACAGGGGCAAAGGGGCGGCACTGCGAACCGGGATCAAACATGCGACCGGCGATTACGTCGCCATACACGATGCCGATCTGGAATATGATCCACACGACCTAAAGCGGCTTTTGGAGCCATTGCGGCAAGGCAAGGCCGATGCCGTCATCGGTTCCCGGTTCATGGCCAGTGGCGCGCACAGGGTTCTCTACTATTGGCATTCGGTCGCCAACCGGATCCTGACGCTGTTTTCCAACATGCTGACCGACCTCAACCTGACCGACATCGAATGCTGCCACAAAGTTTTCCGGCACGATGTCATTAAGTCCATCGACATAGAAGAGGACCGCTTCGGCGTCGAACCCGAGATCATCGCCAAGATCGCGAGGCAGCGCCTTAGGATCTATGAGGCCGGCGTGAGCTATAACGGGCGCAGTTATACCGAAGGCAAGAAAATCGGCTGGAAAGACGCGATCGCCGCCATCTACTGCATAATGCACTACAACTTACCCTACAGCTCGGGCTCGATACAGTTCATTTTCTACCTCTTCGTCGGCGGAACGGCCGCATTGGTAAACCTGGCGACTTTTGTGGCGCTCTACTCGACCGGCGTTCAGGTCGAAATTTCCGCACCAATAGCCTTCGTGATCGCCGCCGGTGCCAACTACCTGCTCTCGATCACTTTCGTTTTCCGCAAGAATGCGCAATGGCGAACGACGCCGGAGCTGATGATCTACGTCATTGTCGTTCTGGCCGTCGCGGCGTTAGACCTTTGGGTGACGAAGCTACTTTTGCTGGCCGGCTTCTCACCGGTGATGGCAAAAGGTGTCGCCTCGGTATCGGCATTGCTGTTCAACTATCTTGGCCGGCGCTATCTCGTGTTCTGGGCCAAACCGACCGGGGACTGGCGTTGACGTTTTCGGTGGTATCCGTGGTGGTCGCCGGCGGACGGCCCTAGGGATGACTGCCGTGAAAACGCTGCTCTGGCAAAGTGTCCTTATCATCACGATTTCGTTGCTGCTTGCCGTCTCGATTGAACTGTTCCTCCGACTTGTCTATACGGCCCGCGCCGATAGCTTTCCGATTCGGTTTCATTCCCGATACATCCATATCCTTAATCCAAACACGACGTACGAGTTCCAAAGAAGCACGGTCAATGGTGGCCAGACGATAAAGACGCCGATCAACCAATGGTCTTTCAGCGGCGGCCCTATTGACCCGGACTCCACGGCCACGCGGATCATGGTCTACGGCGATTCGAATGTTCACGCTGCCTTCTCCGAGGAGCACAACACGTTTACCCGCCAATTGAAGTCGGCGCTCGAGACCACGACGAAAAATCGTTTTCAAGTGATCAATGCGAGTGTGGTCGGGTACGGTATCGATCAAGTTTTGCTGCGGTTGGAGGATGAAATTCCAATTTGGCGGCCTGATGTCGTTATTGTGAATATCTTCGCAGACAATGACTTCGGCGACACTGTACGCAACAGACTTTTCTATTTGGACGAGGACACAGGTGACCTCAAATACAGCGGCGTGCCGTTTTCAGAGACTGCCGGCAACTTTGCTGCCAGCCTCTATACGGTCCGGGCGTCGATCCGGCTATGGCAAGAACTGACGGTTACGGAAGACGAGAGGCGGCCCCATCGGCCCTACGTGCCGCCGCCGCCCGATGTAGAGCTGGTCCAACTGCGTCAACATATTGTGGACGAACGCCTCGCTTATAGCGATCTGACACGATCACGGACGGGTTCCGATCACTATGACTTGGACGTCGCCTTGGATCCGGATGAGCCGAACAGCCGGATCAAGATCGAATTGATGGAGAAAATACTGGCGCACATAATCCGTGTCGTCTCCGTTCAACACAAGACGCGCCTGGTTTTCGCGATACAGCCGTCTGTCAAGGATATATCGACAAACAGCGCCTTGAATTATCAACAGCTTCGAACGCTGTCTGAGCACTATCGCCGTGATCGCCTAACCGGGTTATTGGCCGAGATTTTGGATCGTCACGATGCAGATTACGTCAACCTATTCAAGGCGTTCGTAACGGACGGTCAGTCGTCGTATTATTTCTTGGCGGACGACAACCACTGGAACGACCGCGGACAAGCCCGCGCCGCGCAAATCGTTGCGCGGCATTTGCTAAACACAAGCGGGTCTACTGGCGAAGAGCCTCCAGAACAATCTGTTCGAGCTCGTCAATGATCTTCGCCTTGCCGCGCCCATTGAAATGGCAACCGTCGTAGCGGTATCGGTGGCGCAATCGGTCGGAGTCGGGACCTGCGATGGCTCCGGGCCAGGTTTCGGCCACGTATTTTTGGACGGCACGCAATTTCGGATCGCCGTCAGGATGATCTCGACAGATGGTGGATTGAAAAATGATCCACCGGGGAGCCGGATCGGTGCGGAATTCGCGGTTTAGTCGGTTGAACAGCTGTTCCAGCCGGACTTTGTAGACGTCGTCGGGCGTGGCGATTGCGACATCTTGCTCGCCCTGATTCCATACGATGAAATCGACGGCGATGCCGGCATCCTCGGCCAACGCCAACTGTTTCTTGATTCTCGCGTAATAGGGACTCTCGGCCACGACCCATTGCTCGACCGATGAACCGCCGACGCCGCCGACCAGGAAAACGACGGGCTGGCCCGAGGAGACACTGAGGCGTTGGGCGAATTCAGTCCACAAACTACCGTGGTCGCCTGTTGCCCCCAGTACGGGATCCATGATGAAATAACAATGCCCGTCACTGAACTGAAAGGCTTGCTTGGTGTCGTCTTCGTCGCCGAAAGAAGCATAGAAATTGGCGGCATTGGACTGTCCGATTGCCAGGAACACCAGTGGATCTTTCTCGGGGCATTCGGTGCGATTGCGGCCTTTGGTTTCGCTGACAAAATAGGAGGGCGGCACAAACCGGAGCGTTTCGGGTTGAATGCCCAACGTCGCCTCTATGCGTTCCCGAACGCTGGTCGCGAAATCCTGTGGATAGAGCTTGTAGCGGTTTGCCGCAAAGCCGGTGCAAATGCCGGTGACCAGCATCACCAAACTGATGACCAAGGTGCCTTTTTTCATTCTGCTCGCCTGCTGCGACTATTGCGCGGGGATGGGCAAAAAGCTTAAGGCCATCAAGCGTTCGGCGAGCAACTCGGCGATCGCGCGATGACCCACGGTGGTCCAGTGGCCATCCATTGGGTTGAATTGTTCGAGCCGGTCGTCTCGGCCGCGCAGGTATGGCGTCGCATCGACCCACGGCACTTTGGCGTTTTCCGCAGCCCGACGAACAACCATCGCTGATCGGGGCGAGGAATAATCTTCGGCTAAGACGTAGTTTTGCCCCGTTGTATAGAGGAAAACACATTGGGCCCCCAGGCGTCGTGCCTCCGTGGCGATGGCGACCAGGCTGTCCGTCGTGGCCGCGGCCGCGTCGTCAGGAAAATCTTCGCCCCAAAGCACGTCTAAGTCGGCGGTCAGGCCCAATCGCAGCGCGGCATAACCAAGGCTGTTGGACGTTAGTCTCAGAAGATGGCTTTGGGCTTTTGCCCAGAACATGAGGCGCACCAGGGCGCCATATCCGTCGTTGTCGGTTTCAGCCTCGGGCTCAGAGACAAGGGCGGCCTTATTGGTCAACCATCCGTCAGCGACGGCTGCCCAATCCTTTGCCGGCGTGCGTGTTTCCAGAATGTCGTTGACTGACAGAAACTGAACAATGATGAGATCGGGATCGAATTTCGGGCCCATCGACTTGAGGTATGCCAGTTGATCCGCGGTACCGTAGCCAGGCACGCCGCCGTTCATGACGCGGACACGCAATGCCGGATGGCGCGTGGCGAGTAGATGTTCAAGCTGTGCCGAAAAGGTTTCGTCGTCTGCCACACCGAACCCAAAGGCCTGAGAATCGCCCAATACCAAAATCCTAACCGTGTCTTGTCCGTCCGTTCTCGGCTGCCCTTGGGCGCGCAGCCCGGCTTCATCGATACGAAAGCGTTGACTGAACTCGCTGCGTTTGATGATGCCGGAAAACCCGGGCGTCAACCGGTAACCGACATCCGGATCTTCGATATACATTCCGCGCGGATGGACGTCGAATATCTGTGGCAGGAACAGCCGTAGCGCCACTTCGCCGCACAGGACGGCGAAAAGCATCGACGCGCCGACCAACAAGAGGTTGCTAAGTACTTGTCCAGAGCGTCGCATGAATTATTAATGAGTTGTCTTCAAGAACTGGGAGGCTTCGCGGCAAAAATGCCATGGCATGGACCAAGGGAACCATTGATTTGGTGAAGAATGTCTAAATACGTCATGGATGGATCTACACCTGCGATCGTGCGGCCCTTATGAAAGAGCATAAGTCGGCACGCCCGAGAAGCCAGTTGTCGGACGTCGGTAAACGTGCCGGATCTGCGATGGCATGGCAGGCAGTGCAGCATGGTGCGGACAAAGCGATAGATTTGGCCCGGCTTCTTATCCTGGCCGCAATCCTGACGCCAGAAGATTTCGGCCTGCTCGCCGTATCGATGATTGCCGTTGCTTTCGTCACACAGATGACCGAATGGGGCATGCTTCCCGCGCTCGTTCAACGTCAGTCCGTGCACGCGATCCATTACGAAACGGCCTGGACGTTCGGCGTCCTGCGCGGTGTCGTGGTCGCCGCCGTAATCGTCCCGGCGGCTCCCTGGATCGCAGACCTGTTTGCCGAGCCGAGGGCCACGGACCTCATCCGGGCGCTGGCGTTCGTGCCATTGATAAACGGCCTCGCCAGCATTCGAATCGCCGATCTCACTCGGACTTTGCGATTTCGCCAACTCGCCATCGTGCGTCTCTCCGGCACCGCAACAGCCGCTCTGGCGGCAGTCGCGCTGGCGCCGAGCCTCGGCGCTTGGGCCCTTGTAATCGGTGCGTTGGTCGGCCCCGGCGTTTCCGCAGCCGTATCGTATGGCGTGGCGCCCTGGCGGCCGCGCTTGCGGTTTGACCCGAACGCTTGGCGGTCGCTCATCCATTTCGGCCGCTGGATATTCTTGACTGGCGCTATTGTCGCGGTCGGCAATGCCGTCTCCCAGGGCGTCATCAGCCGGCGGCTGGGGACTGTGGATCTCGGGCTCTACTATCTGGCGACCAAGTTGGTATTCTCGGTTTCCGATGTCGGCCAACAGGTCTTCAGCAACGTCGCCTTCCCCATGTATGCGCGGCTGCAGTCTTCTGTGGCGGACGCGGCCCGGGCCTATCGTTCGATCTTGATCGCGATGGGCGTGCTGTTGACGCCGGTATTCGCGATCGCGTTCGCGCTGGCGCCCGCCTTAACCGAAATTCTTGGCGCCAAGTGGGCCGGGACCGAACCGTTGATCCGGGTTCTCTGTCTGGCCGCAATCGTCGGCTCCTATGGCGATGTCGCGGTTCCGCTGCTTAATGGCCTCGGCCGACCGAATCGTGTCTCGATGCTTGAGGCCTTGCAATCGAGCCTGTTCATCCTTGGCATCCTTGCTCTGATCGGGCCGTTTGGATTGACGGGCGCGACACTGGCCTGGCTGATTTCCGTCAGCGCATCGCTCGTCCTGGCGCTGATCTTTGTTTTCGGTCTCCTGGCCGGCCCGCACGACGGGCTGGCGCGCCCTATGTCGAGTGTGCTGATAGGCAGTGCCGCCGCCGGCATCCTGGCCTGGTCGCTTTTCACCATGGTGCCGGGTGCCTTTGGTGCGTTGATCGCCGGGTTTGTATCGCTGACGGCCTTTTGGGGCGGGTTGTGGCTCTGCGACGGAATACTTTCGCTCAATCTGCGGAATTCCCTGTCAATGGTTTTTCAGATTATTGGGCGGCGCAACTAAGGCTATTCGGCGTTGGACGGGACGATGCGCCAATACCAGCGCTGAAGCCTCCGCACTGTGCTGCCTGCCTTGCCCAAGGCGTTGATTCGGTGTTCGAATTCCAACTGACGCCACAAAGGTGTTCCTTCCAGCCCGTGATCGCGAACGTAGCTTGTCAACCAGTCGAGATATGCGGTCCGCGCCTCGCGCTCCGCCGGCGAGCCCTTAGCCTGGGCACACATCGAGTTCGGATGCTGCCGGTATTTCTCCAGCCAGCCCGGCACGACCAAAACGGGATAGTTGAGCCAAATTTTTGAATAAAATACCTGGTCGTCGTAAAGTCCCCCAAAAGCATCTTCGAAGCCGCCAAGGCGCTCCAAAGCGTCCCGTCTGACGACCAGGCTTGTGATGCACGGCGCTCTGACACGGCGTTGCAGGGTGCGATGCAGGCAAAGCGGTGGCGCCAGGACGGTCGGCCGATCGATGCCAAGTCGGGGACAGTAGTCGCTCCCGGCATCTTCGGCGTGGCCGGTCCAGCTATGCCAATAGAGAGTGTTGCCAAATGTCGCCATGACGTGCTGGTTCGAGTCCAGCAAAGCGGTCTGGCGCTGCAACTTTTCGGGCATCCAGACGTCGTCGGCATCTTGGAACGCGAGATACTCGCCCTGCGCCTGCTCAAGTCCCACATTGCGATTGGCGCTGGCGCCCAGGTTTCTATGGTTATCGTGCTCTATATATTTGATACGACTTGAGTCTTGTTCGGCCATTGCCTGTGCGCATGCTGATACGTCAGCCTCCGAGCCGTCATCCAAAAGCAGGAGTTCCCAATTGTCGTAGGTTTGCGCCAGCACGCTGTCGACGGCCTGCTTGAAGAAATCCAAGGGCGGATTGTAGAACGGCAGAATGATCGATACCCGTGCCATCGGCGTCTGACCTGCCCGCCGTTCGTCAGCCGAGCCACAGGCGAAGCCAACGCCGAAATGGCTTGCCACCGATATTGGGCGCGGCCAGGCGCGGGATCTCGAACGGATCGCTGGACCGGGTCACTGGGCTTTCTATCATCCCACAGGCACAGGAAAGTCCAAGAGAACGGACCAGCGCCGGTGTTGTGGACGCGTAGGACCCGTTCGGATAGGCAAAACTTCGTACTGCCCGGCCCGTCACCGACTTTAGGGTTGCCACATTTTCGGTGATTTCCGCGCGCTGTTCGCTTTCCGGCATGCGCTCCAGCAGCGGGTGGGATACGGTGTGCCCGCCAATCTCGATATGTTCTGATTCAGCAATCGTTCGCAGCTCATTATAGGTCATTGATCGTGCCTGGTCGACGCCGATGTCGGTGTCGCGCAGCCAGCCATCCAAACGTCGGAGCGTTTCATGCTGTTGCGCCCAGGGTAGGATGCGCATGAATCTGGCGAGCGAACGCACAAGATCGCGCCGATCCGACACCGATAACGAATGGGTGTGCCGCCAAACAAACCGATGTTCGCCAAAATCTATTCTCATGTCGTTCGGGATGCTCGCCGCGGCGGCGGTACGCCTTGCGAGCTCGTCCCACCAAAACGCTTTCCCCGCGGCACCGGTCGTCGCGAACACCGTTGCCGAGATGTCGGCTTGCGTCAGCAAGGGAAGGGCTTGGTGCAAGTTGTCGGCGTAACCGTCATCGAATGTCACGGCGACGCACCGCTTTGGCGGCCGACCTTCCCGTAACGCCGACACGATATCCATCAAGGTCGCGGGCACGGCGATGTCCCGCAAGACGTCAAGCTGTTGGCCGAAGTTGCGCGGCGACACACAGAGTGAAAACGGATCCCAATCGCTGTCGGCGACGCGATGATAGACGAGGACCAGCGCCCGCGGTCCGAGGCGAGACCGAGACCAATGCGCGGCGCGGCGCAAAGTTCGCAAGCCGCGAAAATTCAAGCCGCCCTCCCACCCTTCGTGGCACGAACCGCAATGAGCACCTGGAAGTTCGAATCGGTAAGGTCAAGCTTGCCTTGATCGACATCTTCGGCGGCCAGCCCATGCAGAAACGCAACGGCGGCATATACGTTGCCAAAGCTCGAAATGGCCGCGTTGCCTTCGCCGAAGCAGTCATCGAACAGTCGCTGCGCGGAGGCGGTAGTGAACCGCCAGTAATCGCCATATGCCGCCATTTCCGGCGTAGCAACGCGGCTGACCGACGGCAAGGTCACCAACGCAACGCCGCCGGGCCGCAATATGCTATGAATGGTGGCGATCGCTGCCGGCAGGTCAAAGATGAACTGAAGTGTCTGCGTACATATCACGCAGTCGAACGCATCCCTCGGGACCTCTGGCGCATCAGTCAAATCTGCATGAAGGGTCGCTTTCGGATTGTCCGTTCCCTTATACAAAATGTCGCTCTGTGTGACGCCATCGCCGCCGAACTGCCGGGTGTAATGGTTATCCGCGACCTCCAGCACGCGGCCATGCACGTCGCCGGCGTGGCGCGATAGGAACGCCTCTATGTAGTGCCGATCGATGGGTAATCCCCGGTCGAAGCCCCAGTTCCTGCTGATTGGACGGACCCTGTCAAAGGCCCCGAAATCGATCGCGCCAATCGATGGCCGACGGGCATAGAAGGCGGCGCGGCGGCGGATACGTTTGGCAAGCTGGCCTATCTTCACAGTATTCGAACTCGCCCAAGATATGCTGGAAACCGGATTTTCAGCCATTTCCGACAAAATGATAGCCCGCAATTATTGCGCTCTATATCTTGACGAACATTAACGATGAAATGAACGCCTTCGCAAATAGCACGCCTTTTCCGCCTTATGGCGCGATCGACGCGACGATGTCAGAGGATCCACGATGCCCAACACATTGATGCATCTCGGCGCTCAAGGGCTTGTCAGCAAGGTAGTGTTCCGCAATGCCGACGTGAAATGGATTTATCTCGGTGCGGTCGTTCCCGACATTCCCTGGATCATCAACCGCGTATTCCAGCCGGTGTTATCTGCCTCAGCGGTTTACGACCTGATCCTTTACGCCGCTATTCAAAGCTCCCTGATTTTCTGCCTTGTATTGTCGGCGGCGCTGTCCGCTTTGTCGAGCCGGCCTTGGCGGGTTTTCATGATTTTGGCGTTTGGTTCCTTATTGCACCTTCTATTGGATGCGTGTCAGACGAAGTGGGGCAACGGGGTTCTCCTGTTCGCGCCGTTCTCGTGGGACTTGCTGAATTTCGGGCTGTTTTGGCCGGCAAGCGCGCTCACTATGGTGGCGACAGGGTTGGGCGCCGTCTTTTTCATCTATGCCTGGTTCCGGTTTCCAGTCACGGTATCCAGCCTGGCGGCGCCGAGCGGCGGGGCCGCCCTGGTCTTTGCAGTGGCGATCCTGCTGTTTTTTCTGCTGCCGTTGGTATTGATGCCGACCGTGAAAGAAACCGGCATCCATTCCGTTTCAACGCTGCAAACGCCAAGTCAGCGTGCCGGCAAATCCGTCACGTTCGACCGCGTTCCCTATATTCACCGCGCCGGACAGGATTACATACGCACGGTTTCGGGCGAAGAACTGCGTGTCGTCGGCGTAGGACATGTCGGCAACGGGCATGTTTCGATAAAGGGATATTTTGTTGACCAGAAGTCAGTCGTCATCGAGGCCTTGCATGTAAGCAGCGCGGCCGTTCGGGATTATGCCTCGTACCTTGGCTTGGTATTGGTGGTTTTCACCTGGGGCCGAAGCATCCGCATTCGAAAAACCGGAACCCGATAATGTGCCTTGCTGCTGCTCCGCCTACAGTCGTCGAACCGGCAATTTCGATGGGTTCGAAGGCGGTGGCGTTGGGGGCAAATCGGGCATTGATTAATCATTCTGTAGTGGTTTTCGCCATTGACTTGATCTTGAGACGTTCATCGCCATTTCAACATCTGTACCGTGGGAATAAGCAATGTCGGCCGTAGACAATGTGAACGGCAAAGTCACCAAAGTGCGCCAGTATTGGGAAGCCCACCCGCTTGGCCAACAATATGTGACCGACCCGTCCATTGAAGTCGGTTCGCCCGAATACTTCGAGCATATTCGCCCTTGGATGAATCCCTACAAGTTCGATTGGATCATGGCGCGCATAGAGCGGGAATCGGCGCTTCTGAAAGGCAAGGACTTGCTCGAAATCGGCTGCGGCATGGGCTACGACAGCCTCGAGTTTATCAATCGCGGTGTTCGGGTGACGGCGACGGATTTGACTGAGACCGCGGTGCGGTTCGCGCGCCGGCACTTCGACGTCAAAGGCGTTCAAGCGGCCAACGTCAGGCTCGCCAACGCCTTAGCGCTGCCGTTCGAGGACAACAGCTTCGATGCGGTCTGGGCCAACGGCGTGCTGCACGCCACCGGCGACACCCATACCGCGGTCCAACAGGCACGCCGTGTGCTTAAGCCCGGAGGGCGGGCAATCATCTCGCATTTCTACCGCAAGCCATCCTGGATGTACTTTATGCATCACGTCGGCCGGGAAAACATTGAGTACAAAGAGGAAGATCCGCCGGTCAACGAGTTTCTCTATGAGAATGAGATACTTAGCTACTTTGACGGCTTTGATATTGTCGAACAGGTGCGTGAGCATCACCGCGCCTTGCCGGTTCGCCGTTCCGGTATCAAGGAGATGTTGTACAGCTATGGCTTCAAGCCTGCCTATAATCTTCTACCGTGCCGAATCGCTTTAAAGCTGGCCTACAAGTTTTCCGTGACGGCGATCAAACGTTAAGACAAAGCAAACGCTTGCCCATGAATCCAACTGTCTTGGTTACCGGCGCAAACGGCTATACGGGCGGCAACCTTTGCCGTTACTTGGCCGCACGTGGCATTCCGGTCCGGGCGATGTATTGGGCGCCGGACGGCAAGCCTGAGTTCTGCGATGACACCATTCATCCGGTCGCCGGCGATCTGCGCGATAGGGATGGCCTCAGCCGGATTCTCGAAGGCATCGACATCGTCTACAACATCGCGGCGCTTTACCGACCGACCAACGTTTCCAACAAAATGTATTGGGACGTCAACGTCGAGGGTACACGCAACATCGTCGAGCTCGCTGCCGAAGCGAACGTGAAGCGATTCGTGCATTGTTCGACGATTGGTGTTCACGGGACGATCGAGAATCCGCCGGCGACTGAGGATGCGCCCCTAAACCCGGATGATTACTATCAATTCACCAAACTGAAGGGCGAGCAGCTCTGCCGTGAAATCGGACAGGAAACGGGAATGCCCGTCGTCATTGTCCGTCCGGCGGCGATCTACGGTCCGAGAGAGCGGCGCTTTTTCACGTTGACCCGGTTAATCCAAAAGGGCCGTTTCGTCATGTTCGGCAAAGGCGACGTGCTCTACCACTTCATTCATATCGACGATTTATGCGAGGCCTTTTTGCGCTGCGCTGAAAGCCCGGCGGCCGTCGGTCAAACCTATATCGTGGCCGACGATCGCGCGATATCGCTGAACAAGGTCATCGACATTTTGGCAAAAACCCTCAATGTCGCGCCGCCGCGCATAAGGCTTCCGCTATTCGTGCTCTATGCCGCGTCGATCGCGTGCGAATTCGCCTGCAAGCCATTTGGATTGAGCCCGCCGTTGCACCGCCGGCGGGCGTCGTGGTTCTCGTCCGACCGCTCCTTCGACATCGATAAAATTCGGAGCGAGCTTGGGTTCATGCCCAAATTCACCCCCGACGCTGGGCTCGCCGACATGGTTCGGTCGTACCGCGAGGCGGGATGGCTGCCATGACTGCCGGCACCGGAGCGCCGGTGTCGACGGCCGATAGGCTGCAGCGTTCGGTGATTGGCGTCGTCTTGCTGACCGTCAACCAAAGGCAAAAAACGCTGCGGTGCATTCGGAGCTTTCAACCGCTGGATGCTGATTTCTGCCGTATCGTTTTGTGGGACAACGGATCCACCGACGATACGCCGGATGCGGTGCGGGTCGAATTTCCCGATGTGCTAGTTCATCATGCGCCGCAGAATGTCGGCGTAGCATCCGGTCGCAATGGCGGTGCCGACCTGGCGATTTCAGCGTTTGACCCGAAGTTTCTTCTGTTCGTCGATAATGACATGACGGTTTCCCCCGGTTTCATGCACTTGTTGCTGGCGCCTTTCGAGAATGATGACCAGGTGGCGCAAACCACTGGCAAGATCGCTTGGCTGACCGACGATGGCGACGACGATCCGCGTCAAAGAGTGATTTATGGCGCCGGCGGGTGCCGCGTGAGATTTTGGCTCGGCGATACCAGCCACATCGGATACGGTGAAGTCGACCATGGGCAATACGACAAGCTAGGCCCCTGCGTCGTCAGCGGCGGCTGCATGATGGTACGCACCTCCGTCTTCAAGGCATTGGGCGGCTTTGACAGCATCTATGACCCCTACGGGCCGGAGGACTTGGATTTCGGCCTGCGGGCTCGCAAGAGCGGCTATAGCGCCCAATATGTACCGGAAGCGCTGGTGTTCCATGACCCGCAGCCCGGCCGGAGTTTCGAGGGCGGTCATTACACCGAAACCTATGCGGCACAGAGGATGCGGACATGGATGGTGTTCATGGCTCGGCATGCGACCGTGATCGAAAAGATCGGATTCTTTCTCGTGGGTGGCCCTTATCGGCTGGTCCGCTTGATCGGCCGCGAATGCCGCCGCGGCAACCTGCAGGCGATCAAGGGACTGGTGCAGGGTGCTACGCGCAGGATCAAAACGTGAACTGGCACCATGGCGCTCGTATTATCGACAATCGCGGCATGCGGCGTGAACTCGAAACCAAAGGTGCAACGCGATGACAGGCGGTGAAGAAAGAGCGACCCTGTCGCGACGGCTTACCGACGATTCGGTGTCTGCGTTGACCAAATATCGTCGAACCTTCGTCGGCAGCGAGTCCCTTCTGGCGTTGATCAAGTACGAAACCATCACGTTTCTGCTTGCATCGTTATCCGGCGCTCTTGGGCTGGCGCTGAGAAAGATTTTTTACCACCATCTTTTCGGCAGAATTGGCAAAGGCGCGGTCGTCGGTGTCAATGTAACGCTTCGTTGCCCGAATTCCGTCGAGCTCGGTGTGAACACCATCATCGACGAGTACGCCGTTCTGGACGCCAAAGGCGCCGGGTCCAACATCCGTGTCGGCGACACCGTGTTGGTGGGTCGGGGCACCATATTGTCGTGCAGCGACGCGCGCATCGACGTCGGCGACGACGTTTCCTTCGGACCCAATTGCTATGTTCGTGCCGGCGAGTGCGACGTTTCGGTCGGCTCGATGGTGACCATTGGCGCACAGGTTGCGATCGTGTCCGGAACGCCGGGCCACGCCCAGGCGGACATACCCATGAAATATCAAACCGGCGCACTGGAAGGTATCAGCATCGGCAACAATGTGTGGATCGGCGTCGGCGCCAGAATAATTGACGGTGTTAGGATTGGTGACGGCGCAATCGTCGGCGCGGGCGCAGTCGTCATAGACGACGTACCGGCTAACTGTACGGTGGGTGGCGTACCGGCGAGAATACTTGCCAAACGAGATACATAACCCCACATGCCAGAATCCGAGATTCTTCACATGCTGCCGAACGATCAAGTCTATAGATATGTCATGATAGCCAATGAACTCCGTCAATCGCCCTTGCGTCTGGCCCTACTGACTTGATCCCAAAACGATCTGCCGCACCGGAAGTTCGACGCCGTACGCATCTTGATTTTATACCGCTCGGAAGAAAATTATGGTGCCAGTGGCGAGTATGACACTTCAGCATAATTGGACGATGCGAGATGACTAATAACCTGCGATGGTGGCCCCGCGCCTGGACAGATCGAAATGATTCCAATACGGTCACCTGTGTCAGAAAATTAACGCAATACGCATGTTGGTCGTGTAAAACGAGAAAATGCGGTGCACCCGTTGGTAAATCCTATACTTTAGTATTGTATTATGCGTCATTATTCAGGATCTGCAGAAAGCACGGTCACGGCGTTGGTGATCGCTCCCCAGCCATTTTTTACGCCACGCGGCACACCACTCAGTGTGTATTATCGTACGCTCTTTACGGCCGAAGCAGGTGTGAAGGTGGATTTGCTCACCTATGGGCGCGGGCTAGACGTCGATATACCAAATGTTCGGATCATACGCATACCCCGTTTGGCGTGGCTTGGGGACGTGCCTGTCGGGCCATCCTTGGTCAAATTGATCATGGACGTATTTCTCTTCTTTTGGGCGATCGCGCTGCTGCTGCGCAATCGTTACGACTTCGCACATGCTCACGAAGAGGCCATTTTCTTTCTAGCAATTCTAAAGCCCATATTCAGATTCAAGCTGGTTTACGATATGCATTCCAGCCTGCCGCAGCAATTGTCGGTTTTCGACTTCCCTACGTGGAGAATATTTTCGGCGTTGTTTCGGCGGCTGGAGTTAATCTCGCTCCGAAAATCCGACGTTGTAGTGACCATTTGCCCCCGCCTTGCCGAATATGCCGAAAAGCGACTGCCGCACAAGAGCCGACAGCTGCTGATCGAGAATACGATATTCGACAGCGTCAGAATTTCCGATTTCAGCAAGTTCGACGATAGCAACGCCGCGAACTTCGACGCAGAGGATTATCCGCCGTCCTATGCGCGGAACCGGCGGCTCGTTGTATATACCGGGACGCTTGAGGTATACCAGGGCATCGATCTTCTGCTGAGTGCTTTCCGTATGGTGCTGCGAGATTGCCCCGACGCCTATTTGATCGTCGTCGGCGGCAACGCCAAACAAGTCGAGGTATATGAGGAACGGTCCAAGGACCATGGCATCTCGGACGCGTGCCTGTTTTCGGGATCGGTATTGCCGAACCAGTCGCGGCAAATTTCTCAGAAAGCGACGGTTCATGTCTCGCCGCGCGTGCTGGGCATGAATACGCCGACGAAAGTGTATGAGCAAATGGCAAGCGGTATACCTATCGTTGCCACAGATATCGATGCGCATACGCAAGTGCTCGACGACGACATCGCGTTTCTCGCGAAGCCGGATGCGGATAGCATAGCGGCGTCGCTGATTGCTGCCTTGTCCAACGAAACGGAAAGCAAGCGTCGCGCGGCGACCGCGCAACGCCGTTTCCACGAGCGCTATTCTCGCGAAATCTACGTTTCCAAGATACGCGAGCTCGTCGACAGAGTGTCCTAGCCATGTGTGGCATTGTCGGCATTGCCAATCTGTCCAACGGACCACCACCCTCGCGCGGGCGTTTGATGGCCATGTGCGACACGCTGGTCCATCGTGGTCCGGACGACGCCGGCGTCGAGGTGCGGGACCGCGTCGGCATCGGCGCCCGGCGGCTTGCCGTCATTGATATCGACGGCGGGCATCAGCCGATCGCCAATGCAAGCGGCACCGTGCTGACGGTGTGCAACGGGGAAATCTACAATTACCGGGAGCTCCGGCGCGACCTGGAAGCGCGCGGGCACCGCTTTCGAACCAATAGCGACACCGAGGTCTTGGTTCATGCCTACGAGACTTTCGGCGCGAAATTCCCGGAGATGCTCAACGGCATGTTTGCCTTTGCGGTCCTGGATACGCGCCGGCGCAAACTGCTACTGGCACGCGACCAAGTCGGGATTAAGCCGCTCTACTACGCCCATGTCCCGCCATATTTCGTCTGGGGCTCCGAAATCAAGGCGCTGCTCGCTAGCGGCTTAGTGCCCCAGGAATTGGACGTGGATGCCGTGGCGCAGTTCATGGCCTGGGAATATGTACCGGGTGAAGCGACGCTGTTCCGCGCGGTCCGCAAACTTGAACCGGGCCATCTGATCGAGCTCGACATTGACGATCCAACCTGCGCGCCGCGCGCCTACTGGGATGTGCCGGCTGCGGAAGATTCCGACGACATGCCGATGAAGGCGTGGGTCGAGAGGCTGGACGATGCCCTTCAACGATCCGTGCAACGGCAGATGGTCAGTGACGTACCTCTTGGGGCTTTTCTGTCCGGCGGCGTGGATTCATCGCTTATCGTCTCCGCGATGGGGCCGACATCGGCATTCAGCATCGGCTTCGATGATCCGTCCTACAATGAGCTTTCTTGGTCCCGCCAGGTTGCCGAACATCTTGGCCTAAAACACTTCAGCCAGATCGTTGAACCCGCCGCCGGCGACATGTTCCAACATCTCATGCACTATTTGGATGACCCAATCGGCGACTTCTCGATCTTCCCGACCTATATGGTTTCGCAGCTGGCGCGCAAACAGGTGACAGTCGCTTTGAGCGGAGATGGGGCGGATGAGCTGTTCGCCGGCTATGACGGCTACCGTGCAGATCGCCTGGCGCATTCCTATGGGCGGCTGCCGGCGGTGCTGCGGCGCGGGGTGATCGAGCCGACGATTGATACGCTCAAACCGCGTCCGGAAAAAAAAGGCCTCGTCAACATGTCAAAGCGGTTCGTCGAAGGCGTGCGCCAGAATCCCGATTTGTGCCACGCCCGCTGGCGGTTGTTCGCCAGGGACTGGGATGTCTTGTTTACGCCCGAGGCCCAAGAGGCGATTGAGACGCCAGTCGAAGCACATATTGCACGGCTGTTCGATCAAGCCGGCGATCGCCAGCCGCTGAACCGGAACCTCTATGTTGATGTGAAGAGCTATCTCTCTGACAATATTCTTTTGAAGGTCGACCGCATGTCCATGGCCAACGCCCAGGAAGCACGTGTGCCGTTTCTTGACCGGGAGATGGTGGAATTGGCCTTTCGTATACCCGAACGTTTCAAAATGCGCGGCAAGCACACAAAGATTTTGCTGAAGGAGCTGGCGCGTTCCCGACTGCCGCGGGCTTGTGTCGATCGGCCGAAGCAGGGCTTCAGCATGCCGATCAAGAATTGGCTGTCTACCGGCATGCGGCCGCTGGTGCAGGAATACTTGGATACGCACGCCATCCGCGACGGCGGTATTTTTAATGCCGACCACATCGAGCAACTAAAGTCGGACCATTTCGCAGGCGCGGCTAACCACAGTCATGTGTTGTGGGGGGTGATCGTGTTCCAGGCGTGGCAGCGTATGTGGTTGAACGGTTCACCCGGTACCGTTTGAGGCTCGCACGGCCCGGAATCCGACGACGGTGCTAACGGGCTGTTTTCAGGCTTTCGAGGATCGTTAGGGTTTCTTCGGCGCACTTGTCCCAGCGAAACAGACCAGCCCGGGCTAACCCTTTGGCGGCGAGCACGCCGAGGTGGTTTTTATCCGACAGAACCGCTGTCAACGTCTCGGCCATTTCACGGTCGTTCCGCGGGTCAACGAAGCAAGCCGCGTCTCCGGCGACTTCGCGCAGGCCGTTGACGTTGGACGTCACAATCGGTGTCCCGCAGGCCATCGCTTCGGTTAATGGAATGGGGAAGGCTTCCAAGTTGGACGGATAGAAGAACAGGTCCGCCAACGTATAGACGGCGGGCAAATCGTTCTGATCGATCCAGCCGGGAAATAAGATGTCTTGACCGTATCCGTCTTCGGGAATCCCGTACTCGGCGCGAAAAAGATGACAATCCTTGCCGCCGACGACCAGTTTGTGGGGCGCCACGGCGGCGCCATGATGGTGCCGATAGGCTTTCAACAACTGACCGAAGTTCTTTCGCTCGTCACCGCGCCGTTTTGTCAATGTTAGGATGAACCTGTCAGGCAGTCCGTATTTTGCCTTCACCTGTTGCAGCCTGGAGGTGTCGCACACAGGTTGGAACTGGCTGGCTGGACCGAAATAGACGGTCTTGATTTTGTCCTTCGGAAGGTCGAGCACGCTGTGGAAGTTTTCGGTGGTCAACCGTGACACAGAAACGACCACGGCCGACTTCTTGAAATAGAGCGGCATGATCGCACGAATATAGCGAACGTCCCAATACCCGTAATACACCGCCTGGTCGGGCATGAACCAGTCAGCGCCATGCACCACCATCACGGTTTTGCACGGCGCCAGCAGGGGCACGGTGAATTTCGGGTGAAAGATCACGTCTAGCCCGTCGCGCCAACACCAGTAGGGGATGGCGATTTGATCCCACACCGCTTTATTCGGCGCGCCCACGACCCGTTCTTCGACATTCGGATGGGCGCTGAACAGGCCTGCGTCACGGCTGTCTCGATAGTAAAACACGTAGCAGTTACGTTGGTCGATCTTCAGCAGCTCTTCGACCAGATTGCGGGAATAGACGGCAATGCCGCCACTTTCGCCAAAGGCACGAAGCATCACGCCAATGCGCATTGATCGCACACTCCAAGTTCAAACAATGCTCGGCCGTTGCCACCCGGTTGGTTTAAGCATCTCGACCTCCACCGCCGGTCTCTGTTCGCGGTCGGAGACACCAGACAATCGTGTTAGCATTAATCAATTCTTACAATTGGGCTACAACAATGTTAGAGCGGCGTGGTTGATGATACGGATCGAGGCGTTTGTGCCCATTGTGAGTGTGAATCGGCGGATTCCGATCTTAGCTCGCCGACTGTTGTCCGCATAGCGGTAGATGCGCGGACATCAACCTCATCTTGTAGTTATAAGCGACGAGGTAAAGTCACAATGTGCGGCATCGTAGGGGCCATCGGACAGGACAAGGACCGGATCGCAGACCGCATGAGCCGGGCTCTGGTGCATCGTGGCCCCGATGACGAGGGTTTTTTTCAAGACCCTACAATTTCCTTGGCGTACAGGCGGCTCAGCATCATCGACCTCGACGGCGGCGCCCAACCTATGTCGGACAAACAAGGCGAGCTGACACTGGTCTGCAACGGTGAAATCTACAACAGCCCCGAATTGCGGCGCCGGCTCTCGGCCCGTGGGCATCGTTTTTCGACGTCGAGCGACGTTGAAGTCATCCTTCATCTCTATCGGGAGGTTGGAACCGATTGCGTACGGCACCTGCGCGGCATGTTTGCTTTCGCCTTGTGGGACAGCCGCACCGGTACCCTGTTTCTTGCTCGAGATCCCATGGGGCAAAAGCCGCTGTTCTATCATCAGAGCGGCGACCGCTTTCTATTTGCATCAGAGCCGAAGGCGATCTTGGCGTCGGGGGCCATCGATCCGGTGCCGAATTTGGAGACGATTTGGCATTACCTCTCATTGCGATTCGTTCCAGGAGATCTCTGTTTCTTTAAAGGGATTCAAAAACTGCCGGCGGCCAGCACGCTGACCAGGTCAGCCGGCGAGACAACGGTTCAACGGTACTGGGCGCCTAATTTCGCCAACAAGTCGACCGACAGTGAACAAGACATCGAACGCCAGCTAGACACGCTCCTGCGGGAAACGGTACAGCACCATTTGCTGAGTGACGTGCCGGTCGGCGCTTTCCTAAGCGGCGGCATCGATTCTACGACAATCGCCAGCATGATGGCTGGCACATTGGCGGAAAGGGTGCCGGCGTTTTCGATTGGCGTCGAAGACGAGACATTCGACGAATTACCATTGGCAAGACGTGTCGCCACAAAGCACAATATGGACCTGCATGAGCGGATCGTAACGCCCGATCTAGTACACATGATCCCGACCATGGTGCACCATATGGACGAGCCGTCAGACCCGTTCGGCATCGGCGTTTACTTGGTTTCCAAATTGGCGAGCGAACAAGTCAAAGTGGTACTGGGCGGTGACGGAGGAGACGAAATCTTTGGCGGTTATGACCGTTATCTCGGTCAACGGCTGGTCGACTACTATTGCATTCTGCCGCACTGGCTTAGGGAGCATGTGTTTGGCCGCATGGCGGCAATACTGCCCGAAACCTTCGGCTACAAAAGTTTGGCGCAAAAGGCGGCGTGGCTGCAATCCATGTCGCGTTACGACGGTGGCGAACGATATGCTCATAGCCTTGGATTTCTGCGGTTCCACGGCGAGGCGCGGGACCAGCTGTTCACGCCGGCAGCCACCCAATCCCTCGAGCCGGACCATTCGGTCGACTGGGTGCTTGCGCATTTCAACGCCGACAACACCGCCGAACTGCTGGACCGCATGCTTTTCTGCGACTTGATGACCCGCGTGCCCGACCATGGGCTGGTCGTGACCGACCGAATGTCCATGGCTCACTCATTGGAGGTCCGTTCGCCCTTCATGGATCACCATGTCGTCGAGTTCGCGGCGCGGATACCGGCTCGATTGAAAATAAAAGGGCTGAAACTGAAATATCTGCTGCGCAAAGTGGCGGCGCGTTACCTGCCGGGCGAGTTGGTCTGGCTGCCCAAGAAAGGGTTTGGGTTTCCGCTCGGCCGCTGGATGCGAACCGATCTATTGCCCTTCGTTCGCAACCTGCTCAACGAGTCCCGCTTCGCTGAAGCCGGGATATTCGATGGCGATTATATGGCCTTGATATTGAACGAGCATGTGTCCGGCAAAGTCGACCACAATTATCGCCTTTGGTTGCTCGCCAACTTGGAAATTTGGTATCGCTTGTACGTCGAGAACACGAGCCTCGAAAGCCTGCACGACGAGACCAGGCGACTTTCGGTGGCCTGAGTTGGAGGGTGCTAAGTGCCGGAGATGAGGAATATTGGCGCGCATGGCCGGCCCGGTGGAGACGCGGCCCCGGCTGAGACCTGGACCGGGCCGTTTCTGGTTGATGCCCACGTGCATATTCACAGCTGTTTCGATTTGAATGCATTTTTGGACGCCGCGCTGGCGAATTTCCAAGGCGCCGCGGCAAAATTGGGTCGCCGGACCGCGCCAGCCGGCTGGCTGTTGCTTACCGAACAAAGGGACTGCCACTTGTTTCGGCACTTTCACGACAACGTTGATAGCAACCGGAGCGATCGGTGGGCGTTTTCACGAACACCGGAGGACTGCTCCGTTATTGCGCGCCGGTGTGGCAATCCGGCTCATGAGCTAGTGATCGTCGCCGGCCGGCAAGTGGCGACGCGCGAACGCTTGGAAGTGTTGGCGCTTGGCACCTGTGACGAATTTCCCGATGGCTTGGGCTTGAAGGCGGCTTTGGCGACCGTGTTGGAAAGTGGCGCAACCGCCGTTCTACCCTGGGGATTCGGCAAGTGGTGGCTCGCCAGGGGACGGTTAATAGGCGATGCGTTGGCGACGGCCGAGCCTGGCCGGGTCTTTGTCGGGGACAATGGCGGCCGCCCAGGATTGATACCGCGGTCCGTATTGTTTGATGTCGGTGCCAAACGCGGCATTGATGACTTGCCCGGCAGCGATCCCCTTCCGTTCCAATCCGAAGAAGGCCGCGCCGGCAGCGTCGGATCGGTTCTCGAAGGCAATATCGATGGTCGTCGTCCGGTCGCCGGACTGAAGGATCTGATCCGCAATCCGGTCGCACGGCCCGTTCGCTACGGTCGACCGGAAACGGTCCGGCGTTTCGTCGTGAATCAACTTCGCATGAAGGCGTACAATCGTGCCGCCGCTGAAGTATAGCAACATACGATGTTGACGATACGTGACCTTGCCGCAATCAGCCGTGAACGCTACGACCTAATCATTATCGGCGGCGGCATTTATGGCGTTATGATAGCGTTTGAGGCAGCGCAGCGTGGCCTAAGGCCGTTGCTGGTTGAGCGTCATGACTTCGGCGCGGAAACCAGTTTCAACAGCTTGCGAATTGTGCATGGCGGCTTGCGTTATTTGCAGGATCTGGATCTCAAGCAATTTCGCCAAGCCGTCTCCGAGCGGCGATGGTTTCTCCGCACCTTTCCGGATCTGGTGCAGCCGCTTCCTTGTCTGGCGCCACTTTACGGCGACGGCCTTCAGAAGCCAGCTATTTATCGGTTGGCGCTCAGCCTCAACGACGTTTTGTCTGCCCGGCGGAACGTCGGTCAGCTATCGACCCAACGCATTCCGGCAGGGCGCGTCATCGATGCGGCAGCAGTAAGACAGATTTTTCCAAACGCGGCGAAATCCGCACTGCAAGGCGGAGCCCTGTGGCACGATGCGTTGATCGCGAATACACCGCGGCTGATTATCGACGTACTTCGCTGGGCCTGTGCCGGCGGTGCGACAGTATTGAATTACGTGGATGCCCATGCACTGATTGTGACCGGCGGTTGCGTCGAAGGCATTGAGGCGACAGATCGGGAGAGCGGCCAGGTACTGCGCTTTCATGCGCCCAAGGTCATAAATGCGGCCGGCCCCTGGAGCCGTAAACTGGCGGCTCGGTTTGATCCGGCAACGGGGCCTCTATACGAACCATCGCTTGCTTGGAACGTTTTATTTCGACGCCCGGCGCTGTCCGATCATGCAATCGCCGTTCGCCCGCGGCGGCGCGGTTCGCGCATGTATTTCCTGGTACCATGGAAGGGCCAACTGTTGGCCGGCACTGGGCACGCTTCATGGAACGATGAGACAAGTGACGCCCGGCTTTCGGCCAGGCAGTTGGCAGAGTTTATTGCTGATTTGAACGACGCCGTGCCGGGTCTCCAGCTAATCCGTGACGACGTGGCCCGGGCAACGGTGGGCCTGTTGCCGGCGGCTCGTGCCGGCAACAACGCGCTTTTGCGGCGCGGGGTTGTGATCGATCACGCCTCTCATGGCGGCCCGAAAGGGCTGATAAGCGTTTGTGGGGTCAAATTCACGTTGGCACGGCAGGTCGCAGAATCGCTGATCGAGCGTGTCTTTCCGTCAGCTGCACGCCGACAGAATGAGCAAGCCCGACGACCCAATTCCCAAGGCCGTCATCCAGACTACGCGTACTCATGGCTGCCGGCGCCTGGCGACAACGCCTGGCAGGAACCGCTTCACCACGCGATCGCGACGGAGGCGGTTCGCCACCTTGATGATTTATTGCTGCGACGCTCGGCGTTAGGCGACAATAGCGCAAGGGCAAAGATGCTTGCGCCTCAGGTCTGCACGCTGTTTGACTGGGATACTGTCCGCGCGGAACGCGAAATCAAGGCGTTGCACCACGCAATTGCGCGAGTTGATAACGACTGTGCCTATCAATAACCTCATCTCCCTCGGAATAGGTGGCCGGATTGAATCGGAATGCGCAGGTGGTCACGTTGCTTTGGAATTCGGCGAGAACATTTTGTGAATAAAAAGCGATACGTGTGGTATATGTGTAGCATGGAATTCCAGGCGTTTTGTATGACTTTACGTAATTCGTTGATATTGTGTGGGTTTTTATTGGAGCGGTTTCAACAGCAAAAGCCCCGCGTTTGCGGCGTTAAGATATTGTATTCGTTTGGTTATTTTGGTTGCGGGGTCACGCAACCAACTTTGTGCAGTGTTTTCCGCCATGGGACCGATATCACTGCGATAACGTTTTGGCTACGTCCCTGGACGTGGTGTAAATCAATGAGGTAGCGCGGGCTGAGTGGAGCCCCGCGTAGCTCAGGCGAAGCCCGCGCGGGCAACAAGCTGGGTGGTCATCGTGGTTTTCCGGCTAGGATTGAGTTGAACAATTCGATCCAAGCAGAAGAGGAACCCCACAAGGCGCTCACGGCGGTGATCCAGGATGCCTATGTTCAGGGTGTATCGACGCGCGGTCGATGATTTGGTGAAAGCCATGGGCATGAGCGGTATCTCCAAGAGCCAAGTGTCACGGCTTTGCGCGGAGATCGACGAGCGGGTGAATGCGTTCCTTGATCGGCCGCTCGAAGGCGACTGGCCCTATCTCTGGCTCGATTCCACCTTTTTGAAGTTACGCCGCAGCGGGCGCATTGTCTCGAAAGTCACTGGCGGCAGATCCACTCAACCAACCCCCTGGAACGGCTCAACAAGGAAATCAAACGCCGTACACATGTCGTCGGCATCTTCCCCAACGAAGCCGCCATCACCCGACTGGTTGGAGCGCTGAGTTTGGAACAGAGCGACGAGTGGGCCGTAACCCGCCGGTACATGACACTGGAAACCGTCGCCATGGTCTGCGAAGATGCGCCATTGGATGCTGCACAGATCGCATCCATCTGAACCGGCTCAATCCAATGCCGGAAAACCTAATTACACCACGCCCCGGGACACTACCCTTCTATCGTGTCGTTCAACGGCAAATTTTGGGCCGAGTGTCGGAACGTTCACTGGTTCATGGGCCTTGACGATGCCCGCTCAAAAATGGAGGAATGGCATAAGGACTACAATGAAATTCGTCCCCGCAGCGCGATCGGCAACAACCCGCCGATAGCACTGCACAAGCGCTCATCTGCAACACATGCGCAATGAGCCGTCGCCCTCGGAAAATCTCCAGCCGGGTGGTCCAACCTCCGGGGAGCAGCGCAATTGCGAGAATTTTCTCACTTAAGGCAATACAGTTTCTTGGAGTCAGGTCGCGGTCAGCATGACCGAATAAAGGGGCCTGGTCGGTGAACATACAGATCGGCGCTATTTGGCGGCCCTTCTACGATCAGGTACCAATTGGAATTATGGGTATGGATTCAAACCGGATTGCCGAGCAAATATCGAAGGATCCGGCGGTGGAAGTCATGCTTCGCTGTGCACGGCCTTTTCTTCGGATCGAAGATAAGGACGCGGTCGAGTCGATCCTTCGGAATCCTGATTTCGATTGGTCCCGTTTGATCGACGCCGTCGAACACCAACACGTCGTACCGCTTGTAAGCAAAGGACTGGACCAGGTCGACCCAGAGCTACTCCCAGATGACGTGCGCCGTCGATTTATGACATCAGTTGAAGAAATCCAAGCAAAGAACCAACGCCTCGCGCGCGAACTCATTCGTATCCTGAAAGTACTGCGCGCCGAGGGCATAACGGCGATACCCTTCAAGGGGCCCGCAATGGCGGTTCTGATTTATGGCGAGCTTGGTCTCAGACGGTTTGCCGATATTGATATACTGGTGCGTGGAAAAGACACGCCGAAGGCGAAGCGAATTCTCTTGGCAAACGGCTATCAAGCACCGAGTCGTGTCCCGTTGAGCCGCGAGTGGCATTTCTTCAACGACGAAGTGGCCGTCCAAATCGACTTACATGACCGGATTACGTCGTACAGAATGCCAGACTTGCACGACTATGAAATGCTCTGGCGAAACCGACGAACTATTTCCCTTCTCGACAACCAGGTCGAATGCTTCTCCACAGACCATACGGTGCTTATGCTATGTATGCAAATCAGTAAGGACTGGCACGAGAAGCGGAGATTCCTTTCCAAGATTTGCGATTTGTCTACGTATTTGGACACTCAGGCAGCCATTGATTGGTCGAAATTTCTTAAATTTTCGGAGACCCAGGGCTTGAGAAGGACAGTTTTGGTGGCACTGTTTCTTACTCAGGTCTTCCACGCAGTGCAATTGCCGCATGCAGTTCGAAAAGCGACGGAAGCCGACGCCTTCGTCACCTCTCTTGATGTGCAGGTGGAGAAGCGATTGCTCGAAGTGGTCAAGCGACCTTTGCCTGTATTCGAGCAAATCTGGTTGCAGATGAAATACTACGATGGTTTTTGGGGAAAGCTTTGGCGGCCGCTGGTGCGGTCGGTTCTTCTGCGGCCCCTTATGCCGAGCGAGATGGACGAGGCTTTTCTGAAGTTACCGTTATCATTGGGCTTTTTGTATTACGTTGTACGCCCTTTCCGCATCATCGGCAGGCTTTGCCTATATTTTCTGCGCGCCGTTGGAGTGCGTTAGGAATTTCGGCCGGTATACGCTTTTGCTGCAAATCAGAGTGTCAATTTGTGTGAATCAGTAGTAATAAGTTAACGCAAAATTCGTCATAAAATCTCTGCAAACGTGACGATTCTGAGGATCGGAATTGGCGGTTTGAAGGTCATCGGACCGCAAATCGGAAAACGTCAAATGCCGCGCATGAAAAAACGGGATTGGGTGATGATGAAACGTTGCGGATTGACGGGTCTGGACCTTGAGTGAATAAGATCAATCAAGGGCGGCCAGCGGAGAATTCATACCGCGGATTTTTTCGAAAAGTTTGGCTCTCCGTCGTATTGGTATGGGAAAGCGACTGGCGTTACGGCCTGGCGAATGTTGGCCTGCTTTTTCTTCAGGCAATTATTCCGCTTTTGCTGCTCTATGTGATCAAATCCATTGTCGACTTGATTGTAGAGACCGATGGTCGCGCCGCCGGCACCTTTTCGGATCCCTTGTTCCGCGATATTGGGATCTTATTTGCCATTGGTGCCGCCCTCGCGATTGCTCAAAATACTTTTTCTGCGGCCTCCCAATATGTCCGGTCCATGCAGACGTTGAAAGTAATCGATCACGTTCGGTCGATGTTGCAAACCAAAGCCATGGATGCCGATCTTGCATTGTTTGAAACACCAAAATACTGGGACGCGTTATATCGGACACAACGGGAAGCGGCCCATCGCCCGCGCACCATGGTCGAGAGTCTGCTCCGAATAGTCGGTGAAGGCGGATCGGCCTTGGTAATGGTTGGTGTGTTGATTTCGTTTCACTGGATTGTGCTGCCGGCTCTTCTGTTGGCAGCGGTTCCCGGTGTAATCCACCGGCTGAAGACAGCTTCGGGGCAGTACAATTGGGAGCGCGACGCAACTCCGGAGGACCGCTACGGGAGCTATGTTGATCGCATCATCACCGCCGCGGACGCTGCCAAGGAGATGCGGGGCTTTGGCTTGGGCGAGCTCTTACGCGGGCAATTTCTGGAGATACGAAAAAAATTCAGGAGCAAACGTCAGGCGCACGCGAAACAACGGGCGATTGTCGATAGCTTCAGCAAAGCCCTTGTTATCGTAGTCGTATTCGGTATGCTTCTGGTCATCGCAAAAAACGCTGTGTCCGGAGCAATGACAGCCGGTGAGTTTATTGTTTTCTTCGCGGCGATGCAGCGTACATTGAGCCATGTTCGGCAGATACTGGATTCGTTCACCAGCTTGTTTGAGGATACGCTTTTCGTCTCCGATTTTCACGAAATCATGGCGCTAAAACCGACAATTGTGGATCCAGACTCTCCGAAACCGATCCCGCCCGCGTCGGAAATGGACATTCGGTTCCAAGGGGTTTCATTCGCCTATCAGCGAACCGATCCTTTGGTGCTGAAGGACATCTCTTTCAATATTAAGCCGGGACAAAACGTGGCGTTTGTTGGTCCGAATGGATCCGGAAAAACCACGTTGATCAAACTGCTTTGTCGCTTCTACGACCCAATTCATGGTACGATCACATTCGGCGGCACAGACCTGAGACAGTTTCCGGTCAGAGGGCTTAGAAAGCAGTTCAGTTATGCCTTCCAGGATTTTGCCCGCTATCAAATGTCGGCGCACGATAATATATGGTTGGGTGACCACGCCCGCTTGGCGGGGTTGGAGAAAGTCCAAGCGGCGGCCGAGAAATCGGGAGCAGACCAAATCGTGGCGGATTTTCCGGACGGCTATCGATCCATTCTCGGGCATGAATTTTTGGGCGGACAGGAACTCAGCGGCGGTCAATGGCAGCGCTTTGCGTTAGCAAGGTTCTTTGTAAGAGACGCACCGATTTTACTGTTGGATGAACCGTTGAGCGCCGTCGATGCGGTGGCCGAAGAACACATCCTTGATGCGCTGCAGGATCACATGAAGGGCCATACAACAATTACCATCAGCCACCGGCTGTCGGCGATCCGGCACGCCGACCGAATATTCGTCTTGGACCAGGGACGAATTGTCGAGAACGGTTGCCATGACGAGTTGGTTCAGGGCGGCGGGCTTTACGCTAGAATGTTTGAGGCGCAGGCCCGTAAATATGGATAGAACCATGACACCGCCGGTCAAGATCCAGAAGTTATCGCGACTTCCGAATTTCGAGCGCCTTCTCAAAACGCATCAATCCCAAAAATGATGACCGACAATCCATGACCGGACCTAACCCTGATTCGGCAAGCCCAGGTTTGGATGCAATTTTTGCCGATCCGGAAATTGCGCAATTCATCCAAGGTCTTGGGGTCCGGCAGGCGGAAAATATCGGCACACTCGCCGGAGAACATTTGGTCAAACGCTGCTATCTTCTCCACCTTTCCGACGCCACGAAAGTAAAATTGCGACGGCTCCGGTCCGCCGACCGAGCCCGGGAGGTTGAATCCCTTCTTGCGACCGCCGCACATCCAAGCTTTCCCAAGCCACTCGCGCGGCAAGGTCCGCTGCTGCTGGAGCCCTGGATAGAGGGTTCGCCAGTTGATGCGAGAAGCCCAGACATTGCCGCGCGCTGCGGTTCCCTACTTGGAGAATTTCACGCACGCACGCCGCTTGAAGACCGGTTTGGCCATCCTGTCGGTTTGGCCAAGGAACAAATGGAGTACTTGGTACAGGCGGGTGATCGACTTCTTGCGTCGGAAGAAATCTCCGGCAAGGCACACCAAGTGCTCGTTACGACGGCGCAACGCCTTCAACCGACGGAAGCTGCGCAAGGCATTATCCATGGAGACCTGGCGCCCGAAAACATCGTAATCGATGAATCCGGGAGGCTCGTCGTCATAGATAACGACCAAGTACTCAGTCACCCTTTTGACTATGACCTCGCCCGCGCATGGATCCGTTGGCCCATGACCGGGGTTATGAAAATGCGTTTCCTCGACGCCTATCGTCGCCACCGCGACCCAACGCCGTTTCAGATTAGTGTCCATTTTTGGTTGTTGTGTGCATTGACGAGGGCGGCGGCTTTTCGCGTGGAGAACGCGGTTGTTGGCCGGAATGTTCACCTATATCATCTGCGCCGCCTTCTGGGGACGGCCAATGAAAACCGGCGGACACTATTATACACGTGGAACTCGGGTCTATGAGGCCGGCAGTGAAATGGAGGCGAATGGCCATGCCTCTTCGTTAGAGGGCCGCGCCGTGTTTGTTCGAATGAAGTAACCTCCAAAGTTCGAATATCTGTTAAGTGGTGACTATAGATTGACCATATTCCTATTGATTTGTTTCTTCGTTTTCTACGCTCTAAGCACGCCCTACGTCAGCGCCTTGCTGCTCTATCGTATGGGACGTTTTAACCCGTTGGACCCAGAGTCGGATATCAGCAACGCTGGGGCAATCGTTATCCTTGCGGCCGACTCTACCATACATATGCCGGAATTTGGTTGCCATACGGTTGGGCCGCTGTCGCTGGAACGTATTCGCTATGGTGCGTGGCTCCATCGGCGCACCGGTTTACCTATACTTGTCGCCGGCGGCCCATCAAATAACGCCGCGCTGTCACTGGCAGAGTTGTGTCGAACAACACTGGTTGACGAATTCAATGTTCCTGTACGCTGGATAGAATCGGAAAGTATGAACACGTTCGAACATGCACAGAAAGTTCCTGAGATTCTTGCAGTCGATGGCATTGAAGAGGTACTCCTTGTTACGCATGCTTTTCATATGCGGCGCGCCGTGGCGGCGTTTGAATATTCTGGGCAAAAGGTGATTCCGGCGCCGACCATATTCGCCAGAGTGCCAACGCCGTTGTTGACTGACTTTTATCCCGGTCCGCGATGGCTCTTGCGTTCGTACTATACAATTTACGAGAGCTTGGCGCTTGTCTGGTATCGATATCACTATTTCCGCATGGGTGTGCTGAGCTTTTTTCGCCCTTCCTAACGAATTTGCGGCAATAATTGTTGCGGCGATCGCCGAGTGTAACCTCTGGGATTCTTAACGGTGATGCCTCCGGGACAACGCGGCTTGGACACCTAAGGCGTGGGAACTACTACCATGAATAAAAGACTTATCACACGATTGCTTCTCCTCTCGGGCTCCGTCGCATTCTTGGCCGCCACCGGTCTGGCTGGTTTTCTAACCGCACACGTTATCGGATTTTATGACAAACCATATTTCAACTATTTCGAAGACCTCGGCAATTCCGTCGCCGACGGATGGGAAGAATTATTCATTATCAACGAACGCGCCGATTTGAATATATCTTCGATATTCACTTCGCTCTACGGCAGCGTTGTCTATATTCCCAAGCCCGATAGAAAAGGCAGCGGAGGCGCTGTGACATCCTGGGGGCAGTATATCGTGGTCATGACGCACGAAGGAAAAATCTATTTCGTCGATCAGAACCTAAATCATGCATTGTCGAATATTGCTGCGCCTTTCAATGGATATGAAGACTACGTAGAAGCGGCAACAAAGCCTCCTTTCGATGAGGCTGACTATGCGTTCCGCCGTTTTCGATACAACGATATCGCACAATTCGTCAGCCACGGGCGACGGGGATTCTTGGTTTCATATACCAAGTATCACAAGGAAAAACACTGCTATACGAATACAATATCGCGTCTTTACATTGGAACAAGCGATGAAGAAATTGTCAGCACGCCAATCGTCTCGAACCTCTGGACTGATATTTACGAGACTAACCCTTGTCTCCCCTTGAAGCGACAATTGAACGCAATCGAGGGGCATATGGCCGGCGGCAGAATGGTTTTTGACGGCGACAGAACCGTCTATTTGGCAAGCGGCGATTACCACTGGGACGGACTGGCGGGACCGAGGACCGCGCCGGGGACTAACCCTGAAACAGCGCCTGCCGTGGCTCAGGATCCGGCGACCGACTATGGCAAGGTCCTTGCCATCGATGTTGAAACGGGGAAGGCGCGTCAGGTGTCGCGCGGGCACCGAAATATGCAAGGTATCGCACTCGACAGGGCGGGACGTGTCTGGGTTGTCGAACACGGCGTTCGCGGCGGCGATGAGCTGAACTTGGTCATCGAGGGGGAGAATTACGGCTGGCCTCTCGAATCATACGGCACGAAATATTCCGGCAAACCGCTACGCGGCGTAGTTTCCTTTGGGCGAAAAGAGCAGTTTCGACGCCCAAAGGTCGCTTGGCTGCCGTCTATTGCGGTTTCGGGTCTTATGCGTATCGAAGGGTTTCACAGAGCTTGGGACGGCGATCTTCTAGCTGCGACGCTAAAGGGCAAAATGTTGGTTCGCATACACATCGCAGACGGCCAGGTAATATACAGTGAATACATAGACGTCGGTAACGCAATCCGCCATGTTCACCAGCACAGCGACGGCCGAATTGTATTGTGGATGAGCGATAAGAGGCTGATTGTCCTGTCTCCTGCTCTCGGCAACCTTGGATGGGAGTATGTGCGTGCCAGGTTGAGTACGATGGAGGCAGACGAAGACGTTGTACGTCGAGTTCGCAAAACGATCCACGCCTGTATGGAGTGTCATTCACTAGACCCGGCCGAAAATACGTACGCACCCTCACTGGCAAATATTTTCGGTGCCCCGATCGGGTCAACCAAATATCGAGGGTATTCTGAAGCGCTGCTTTCAGACCGGCGCATCTGGACGCGAGAGATATTGGCTGAATATCTGAGCGATCCTCAGAGCGCCATACCTGGAACGACCATGGCGGAGCCCGGCATCTCCGAAAAGATAGTTCTCGAAAAAACCATCGACATCCTCGAAGGGCTTGCGACGGACACAAAATGAGCAGGTGCGGTCTGTTGCATCAACACGAACACCCAGACGAGTCTTTGGCATCCTCGCTTCGACGGCTGCCAATGCGAAGCAGCTTAAAGACAGCGGTGGCCTCGAAAAATCGCATTTCTATTCTTTCCGGCCAAGAAAGCTTGGGCCAATCTTCTCCGACAAACTTTCGTACGAAATCGAAATTTTCGCATGCCTCTTGAGATTCAAAACGTGACTGACATAGCCCGTGACAATAGCCGATCTTCGCAATCGCCCTGGCATTACTATCGGCGCCACCCATCCTGTGAAGCCAATCCTGTGATTCGCACGAGGTGCCATATTGGCCGAGTGCCATACCCAGGCGATAGTGACGCTTGTAAGACCCAGCGGGAGAGAAAGCGAAGATCAGAAACGCTAACAGCAATTTCGTTTTGTTGGCCTCGTTGGTACCCAGTCGCTGCATAAACGATAGCCAAATCGCTTGGTCATCGTCATTCCACTCCGGCGTCAATTGATCATGACGACCGCCAAGAAACAACCCATGTGCCGTCGCCACTTGAGCCGTGAAAGAAATCTCATCCTGCCGTCTTTCCAACTGTTCGATAAGCCAACGAAACGATGGAAAATTGTTGCGGTATGTATACCTTCGCCCTTCAATCAAATGTTTTCGGAACGTATAAGAGATTGTGTAGTCGGGGTTGTGTTGTCCGAACGTTCGCCGAAACTCCGGTTGGTCGTGATTAAGGCGAACGGCATACACAATGGCGAATCCCTGGGCTTCGATCTCTTGCACAAAATCGGTATCAGGGGAGACTGTATTTCGAAAGGCAACCTGCGCGAAACATGCGGTTCGAAAGAGCTTAATGCAACAGCGCCAGCCGATCAGAGGATCGCGCAAATAACCCGCAACAATTCCGACATCATCGCTTGCGCATGCCAGTAGTGCATCGATGCATTCCCGGTCGAGAATCATGTCCGCGTCGACTTGAACGAAAAATCTGCTGCGAACCTGCGCCGCTCCTTTGTTAAGGGCTCTGTGAAAGGGCATTTCGTCGCGTATGACGATAATTTCCGATACAGGGATGCTCTGATTCTTCACGCTTTCGATCGCGCGATCTGTGGTGGTTTCACCGACGCTAAGGACGACAGCGCTTACGCTTGGATGTTGCCGGCTAGACGCAGTGAGCGAGGACGACATCGTCCGCCACCTGATCGCATGTACGGAAGTTTCCATAGGAGGAAATTTTCTCGAGGAATTCCGGATATTGCTCAGTCCAATGGGCGCCATAACAGTCGTGCAGCCCAAATGCCACGAATTCTCGTTGCCGGACGCAATTCAGTGCCCAGTCTTCCCAAGTTTGATAGTTCATGTCGCCGGTATGGAGAGCAAAGTCGTCGAACATGATGGGTGTATAGACAATGTTGTCCCTTAGCTCCGGCATCGTCGCATCAATTGATGACGCCGAGCTCGCGAGCCAATCAAAGTTAAGTCGTAACAGTCGCTGCGGCGTGAGTTCGGCCGTCAGCCGCGATTTTGGAACACGATAACCACGCGTTCGGTAATCGACCGATCGGCATCTACTGAGCTGATCATCGATTTGGTTAGCATCCCCGCCGCCTTGCAAGTGGTCGTAGGAATGAAAGGCAAGGCAGTGACCGTCGGTGGTTATCTTGTCTTTCACGTCATCGTAGATGCTGCCAACCACATTATAGGTGGCCCGGACGCCCGCGCGCCGTTCGTCGGTCAGCATCTTATCCAAATAGCGCCGGCTTGCATCGTCGATTCCGCGCGCGAAATCCATGTCCGTCTCTACGTGGCCGAGGCCACGTTCGATATCATGGGTGACGCAAATTGTCTTTTCCGTTGGCCGATCCTCAATATGTCGTTCGGCGATAACGGCGCGCCCACGGTTTTCCCTGACATCGATATGCCACCAGTGATCAATGCGCTGGGCGGCGTAGAAATCGGTGATCGACGCGTCGTAGATCCGCTCGAACATCGCGGGTTCGACGGTTCGATTCAGATCCGTATTTCGCATCACCAGGTCGGCGGTTGGTGAAAGTATCGTTTCAATTCCATTATCGAGCGCGAAGCCCATTAGGGCATTCAACACCATATGGTTCCAGCCGTTGAACCGCGCTTGGATCTGAGTCCGATGGGGCTGCGCGTGGCTCTGGCGTTGCACGATGTCGGACACATAGTTCAGGCCATAGATTGTTTTCCCCACCGTGACAAACATTGCAAACGCGATATGTCCGGGTTGGCCATACTGTAGGCGATGCCAAATCAGGTCGTCATCGAAAAACAGTTCGTCGGGGAACCGGCCCAAGACTTCACCGGTGGCGTGGAGCGTCAGCAGCCAAAAAGCGTCGGCCCGATTCTCGCCGACCATATTGGTAGCCAATTGGACCGCGTCGGGGCCACATTTCGGGATGGTGAAAGTTTTGTGAGCGAAACACTGACGCCCGCGGTAGCCACGCGCGACGAAGCCTCGCAGATGGGCCGCCGGTATTTCGCGATAGAGCGTTTGGCCAATCATGTCAGCGTCGCCTATAAACTCCGGACAATTTGCCGCCGCACGCCATCCCCATCAGACAATCTGTTGGGCTGACAGCAACGTCAACCGCGCCGGCGACAGTGGTGACACGCCTATGACTTTCGCCGCAAGCGTCATCGTTCCGGTGCTTAATCAAATACAGGATTGGTTGGATCAAGCCGTGCGGTCGGCGTTGCAGCAAAGCGTTCCAACGGAGGTCGTTGTCGTGACCTCGCCGCATACCGGCGATGGTAACCGGCGGTTGCTGTCCAACTTGTCCCAACAGTTTGAAAACCTCCGCTTACTTCAACATGGTCCGGACGTCGGTTTCGCCGGGGCATTAAATCTTGGAATACGGCGCGCCGCGTCGGATAGAATTGGCTTTCTCCTTTCCGACGATTGGTTGGAATCAACCGCGGTCGAGGTGTGTCTACGCCACGATACTGACATCGTGAGCACGAGTATTCGCTTATTTTGCGAAACCCGCGCAGGGCTTCGATCCGTACCCCATCCGGCATTAACCCAAGATACGTTCCAGCACCTACCCACAATGGCCGCCAAGGCCAGCTATTTGGAACATTTTTTCCTCTTCAAGAAACAGGCACTGCTCGATGTCGGCGGCGTCGATGAGTCGATTGGCCTGGTCGGGCCGGATGATTATGACCTTGTCTGGACATTGTTGGAGCGCGATTTGAGCGTTTCTGTGGTTTCAGAGCGTTTATACAATTATAGGGGGCATAGCGGCGAGAGACTCACCCTCAGGCCCTATGAGGATCAACGCATTGAATTGGAAATGATTCTCGACAAGCACCATGTCATCGATCCGGAACGCAGCCAAATCCTCGAAGCGCAGAGGCGCTTGCATTTGCAGCGAGATCGCTAGAGAAATCATATGGCTAAGCTTCACTCTTTATCGGCACATTGCGCCTAGATTCCGGACCGTGAATTCTTGAAGATTTTGTGAGATCGACGATGGCCTTCGAAACGACACTTCGAGCTCAAGACTTTGTCGTGAAGGTCCGGCTTCCCCAGCAGTCGGACATTGTCTGGCTGACGGAGTTTCTTCACCCGCATTTTCAGCATGACAATGAGGCCATTGCCGACTGCACTGTTACGCTGGTTACCGATCGTCCAAATTTCGATCAACTCCATTGTTTGGGGCCGGTCTCCGGTAATGAACAGCTGCCGTGCTTTCTGCTTGATGGCAGGACCGAGCATTTTCCCCAGTGGAATTTTCAATCTGGCGCCATCGCGGTCTATGAAGAAAATATAGATGCCATCTATGTGGTGACCGAAGATGGTGGCAGCATCGACATCGTGGCAAAAAGGCCACGATACTGGCTGCGCATGCGGGTCCTGCGTATAATCCGCGAACTGATGATGGCTCATCTGCGGCTTGCCGGTTGGTTTATCATGCATGCGGCCGCCGGACTGATCAACGGTCGTACATTTGCGATTGCCGGCCCCAAGAACAGCGGGAAAACCAGTCTGTTGGTCAAACTGATCCGTAGTTTATCCGCACAACCGGTGACGTATGATCGCATCGCGGTACTGTCGACGGCAGAGACTGTTCATTGCCGAGGCGTTCCGACGATGATTAGTGTGAGGCCCGGCACAATGGCCATGAATGCGGATCTATTTGGGTGTCTCGACACCGACCCCGAGCGATCGGCGATGACGGAAAAGGAACTGGCGGACAATACCGACGCTGCATTGGCAGATTTGACAAAGCGGCGGATGTTGATGAACCCGAGACAGTTTTGCCGTCTATTTGATACCGCACCGGCTGACGGCGGCGTTCTATCAAGCATCCTTTTTCCCCAGTTGGATGGAACGGCAACGGTGTCGCGCTTAGATACTCTTACCCCCTCAGTGGCGTGCAATCGGCTGCAAACTTCACATTTTGGATTCAATCACGAGCCACATGATCTCAGCATATTTGCCAAAATTTACGCCGATCCGGGCCACCGACCGGAACCGCCGAATGTGCAGATCGAAAGACTTGCGGACCGGGTCAGGGCGTACGATTACATCATCGCCCGCAACGGATCGCAAAGCGCTTGTTCAGATTCATCACTCTTTTCCGCGCTGACACATCCGTAAGCGCAGGGTGGTCGAAACATGGGTCTGATACTCATAAAACATAGTGAACTATTGATCGCTGATCGTGAGGACTATCTCGCGGTCTGCCGCGAGGCACGGGCCAACAACGACAAAGTAGCAGTTTGCGGTGATAACGCCGCAGGCACGGTTCTTCCTTTGGCTGATAGCCAGCACCTGCCATCGAACCTGCATCCGTGCCTCATTTCGTTCCCTCTCGATGAGACGGATCTGCGGTCGTTAATGCATGATCACGGAGACGGAGCCGCTTTCATGGCCATGGACGGCGAATGGTCCTATCCGGAATTCGACCGTGTCTCGGTGATCGAAAATGCGCTCCTCCCTTTTGGCTTGTCGAAGGCGCCAACCAGCCGGACCGGCACCGCCGGTAAGCGACCTGTCATCGGCTGGGTGGCGTCGGCAAAGCTCGGCGAGCATTTGTTACGGTCGGCCCGCACGGTTAGTGATCTTGAGCTAACCGCGGTCGTCGATCAGATCCGGGTGCTGGAGATTTCAGTTCGCTGGCTGTCGGCGGAAGTGGCGTTCGCGGGCAGTCAACCGATACCCGAACCGGGGGCCGATCCGGCAATCGTCTCTGATGCCAAAGTACTGGCGTTGATCCCCCATTATCAGTGTGAGGCTTGGCTGCAGCAATGTCTGGCGTCGCTGGTTGACCAGACACGTCCGCCCGACGCAATTGTCGTGATCGACGACGCTTCCGGTCAGCCTCCGATCGAACACTGCGAGGAATTTCCAACTGTTACTTTACTGCGGTCGCCAGAAACGGTTGGTCCTTATCGATTGGTTCAATCAGTAATAGGTAAGACGTCGTTTGACGCCTATTTGTTCCAGGATGCAGACGACTGGTCTGCCTCTGACCGGCTCGAAACACTTTTGGCGGGCGCCGAGCGCTTCGGTGCCGACTTAATCGGCTGCCAGCAAGCACAGCTAATTCATGAATGTGGCCATTTTCATACGATGACGTTTCCGTTGGACGTTAATTGGGGACTTTCGGAAAGGCCGGCCCATGGCCTGGCTCACCCGACATCACTGGTTTCACGTCGATTTCTCATGAAGACCGCGGGGTTTTCTTCCGGCATGCGGTTTGGCGCGGATACCGAGTTTCTCCACCGGGCAGTCCTTGCCGGGCGCGTGATCAACACACCCTATCTGTCGTATTTTTGGCGCGGCCGGCCAACATCGCTATCTAATTCCCCGGAAACGGGGCGTAGCTCACCGCTCCGGCAAAAGATGTGGGAGACGCTCTATCGATATTACCGGTCAGCGCTCCGGGACCGTCGACAGGGCCGCCCGCTCTCGCTAGAGCCCCTATGCCCTAGCGAAACAATCGAACTCACCCATTTATTGGGTCCGCGCTTATTGGTGAGTTGAACCGAAATGTCATGGTGACAGAGGGAAAACATCAACCCAACTGGCCGCCGGTTACGATCGTTGTTCCAGCCTATAACAGCGTGGCCACGATCGGCAGATGCGTCCAATCGCTTTTGCAGCAGAATTACCCCTACGATCTTACGCGTATCATTATCGTGGACAATAATTCGACTGATGGAACGCGCGCGGAGCTGTTGCGGCACGAGGGCCATATAGATCTGTTGGACGAACCGACCCGGGGACCATCAGCGGCCCGAAATGCCGGAATAATGGCAGCCGATACGGAATTGATCGCCTTTACCGACGCGGATTGTATCGTTGATCCTAGTTGGCTTGGCGAGCTGGTCAAAATTTCCATAAACCAACCGATGGCAGGGTTCATTGGCGGCCGGATCGATTCATTTCAGGCCCAGACGCCGGTGCAATACTACTTTGCTTCCCATTTCGATCAAAAAGCCGCCATCGCGAACCCTGCGGTCCCGAGCGTAATTACAGCAAATATGTTGGCGCGAAGAAGTGACCTGATACGGATAGGTTTGTTCGATGAAACATTTCTGCGAGGTGAGGATGTCGATCTGTCGTTCCGAGCCGCGTTCGACTATGGTGTGACTTTCGCTTATGCGGATTTAGCCATCGTATATCATATTAATATTAAAACCTTGGGCGCGCTTTTTGCAAAAGGAATGCAGCACGGGGTCAGCCTCTACCACAATCTCGGCAAACACTCCGAGAAAATCGGTTTAACGCGCCGCCAGCGCTTGCTGCGGCGTCGCACTTATCACGGAATATTGAAAGAACTGTGGCGCGCATTCGGCCTTGGTTTGATAATCGCCAACAACGATGAACCGATAACCGAGAGGCAGCGTGCGTTATTTCAGGCCACTTTCGACCTCGGGAGGCAGGTTGGCCTTCTGCGAGCGATGCTTACCCCGTCCGTCGCATGGAGATCATGGGCGAAAAAATGGTGAAAGCAGGTGCGGGGTATGAGGTAGTCCCACATCTTTGATGCCTTGGGCCTTCAATCCGTAATCAAGCCGAAAACCTACGGTTCAGACGCACCGCTTCCGATCGGATGAAAGTTCAGTGGCTTTTCGCCGGTGCTCGACCTTTAGCCTAAAAACGCTCCACTGGAGCGTTTTCTTGACGGCTAACGCCTTCACGTTCTGAGCGCTCCCGGTGGTCGCGGCCCAAGCCTTCATGGGCGTGGGCTCAGAGCCTGCCTCCAGAACCAATCAAGGCCCACCCTTTGGGTGAGCCTTGATTGGTTGCGGGGGTAGGATTTGAACCTACGACCTTCAGGTTATGAGGGTGACAAGTCGAATCGAATTTCCGTTTGTTTTCAATCTATTAGATTTTTTCGACCTCGATATGTTGCAAATATGTTGCAAATAATTCGTGCGGAGCACGTGCGGTTATACGGAACACTGTTGTAAACCCCGTCATTTCGTCGCGATGTGCAGCACTTGCTGCCACTTCTCTATATGAACCGGACCCTGGCAATTGCCCGACCTATGCCAATTCACGAATACTAGGTTTTTGGTAGCTACAGATGTATCCCAATCAACAGTGGCTGCCTACATGGTCAAGGTCTCTCGCCCACCGGACCAGACATGGTCGACGTTTCTTCGAAACCATTTACACCAGACCGCCTCGGCAGATTTCTTCGTTGTCACGACGCTGACGTTTCAGTTGCTGTATGTAATGGTCGTATTGGACCACGCTCGACGGCGCATCCTCCACGTCGCAGTGACTGCCAATCCAACGGCCGAATGGACGGCCCAGCAGCTCCGCGAAGCATTCCCATAGAGTACGGCGCCGTGTTTTCTCGTTCACGACGGTCACGGGAGTTTCAAAGGTGAATGCGCGGCCAGGGCAAGAACGATGGGTCTTCAGATGATCCGGATCACGCCGGCGTCCCCTTGGCAGAAAGCCTACGTTGAACGTGTGATCGGCTCGAACAGGCGCGAATGCACCGATCACCTAATTGCTGTGAATGCTGCGCACTTGAGCCGCATCCTGCGATCATACATCCGCTACTACAACCTGTCCTGGACACATTTGGCTTTGGGCAAAGACACGCCTTTACGCCAGCCGGCAAACACCATCGCATCCGGCGGAAAGATTATCGCCTTCTCCGAGGTCGGCGGCTTGCACCACCGGTACGAGCGGTTGGCGGCATAGCCGATCACTCGCAATCATCGCTCCCGATGACCATGATTTGCGGATGTATTCGCTCGTCCGGATTCTGAAAAACCGGGACGCACAATACCAAAAGTAGCTGTTAGCCGCGCCTGCTCACCAATTCTCCTCTTTGTGACCCGTCGGCAGGCTTTGAAACGCGACGTCTCACCGTCGTTCGGCACCGTGTTTAGTGTATTTGGTAGGTACAGCCAATTCGCGCAGCAAACGCCGAAATTCGAACGACAATACCAAACCTAGTACGGTTGGCAGTCCAATTCCGCTCCCACTGCGCCCACAAGTCTACTAAGAAATGGCCTCTGCGGCCCTAGTTCTAGCCGGGTTTTGAGTTTTTGATAACGACAGAGTTCCGGCTGTACCCGGTTTCTGTTGATTCGCTGGTTCGTCGGTGCGGATGGCGGTTCGAATACCGTCCTTGTACAACCTACTGCTTTTCGAGTGATATGGTCCAGACGCCATTTCGGAAGAACTTTCCGGTCATAACAGTCGGGCTTTCCATCTCATATTGGGCTTCGGTTCCCCAAGGCAATCGGATGTTAAGCGTTCCATCTTTGATTTTTCCATCTACTGTCACGTAGTTGGCGGCAGCGGATATGCCATGCCCCCAACTGTAGATTACTTCGGCGTCGCCTTCTGATGTGACGTTGTTGACTACTAAAGCACCGCACAACTCGCCATTCCAGTTTCCGTTCATCCATTTTCCGGCAAATTGGCTCACATTCTTCGGTACATTTGGCCCAGGCTCTAATAGCTTTAGATCATCAGGCAGCGGTGTCTCACTGATGCATCTTGTGTCGGCCGAAGCTGCCGGTTTTTCTGATTGTGCTGCAGTTTTCGTCGCTGGTTGCTCTGTTGTTGATTGGCATGCCGCTAAAAAAATCCATAAAATTAAAATTGCCAATATCCTTTGGTCGACACACATTTGTCAGTTTCCTTCATTGAATTCTCGTCCGCGTTGGTAACAATTTGCATAATAACAATGCTGATGACCAGTAGAATCCTATATTTCCCGTGATTTCTAAGAGTTGACCGAATGATCGATTAGAGTCGGGTTTATGCTTGATTTCGCGATAATCGTCGGAGCGACGGTCAGTTTTCCATTGAATCTAGAGGAGCGGCGCTGGCCACAATCGTTCCTTCGCGCCACCTACAAATTGTTCTTCGCAGACCTGCGCCAAGAGGCATAAAGTACCGGCCGGGGTTTGGTCGCCTTGAGCTAGGAAGCCATGGCAATACCGTCAGGATCCGGATAGTTTTCAGCAACGGCTTCATCAGGCCTAATTGGCTCCTGTCGTTGGCGATATGAGTCCGTGATTATAGCGGAATTCCTGGATTTGACTCTTTGAACCGGTCTGAAACAAACGGGCTAATGTAGGGTAGCGTTACCAGAACTTCCTGCTCGGGTCTCTCCCGCACCCACTCCAAAGCCAAACTGTACATGAACGAGCCTGGAAGATACTTGTAATTCAATCCATCGGCTGTTGAGTGTTTTCGAAACACTTGATCTGAAAGATACTCGCCAAGTCCCTTGTGATCAGTTCGCTCAGTGAATTCGATCAGTCTACCGAGGGTCTCCTTGTCGATCTCCAGCGCATCGTGACCATCTTCCAATCTGGTACGGAGGATAAGCATTTCAGGTTCCATGGTGTCAGGAAGCTTGTCGATGATGTCGGTCTCGCCGTCGTGGTAGATTGGACGTTCACCATGTCCACACTTGAAAAAGTCTATGCCAGGTGGACGTAGGTACCATTTGCCGTCCTCGTTCCGATAGTCCCTGATGCCAATAAACACATGAAGGTGGGCGGCTGGCGTTCCACTTGATCCTGTGTACCCAATGACGACGTTGCGGGTGACGATGTTTCTGTCAACTAGGTCCTCCCACTTCGGAGCGTAAGTCAGTATGTTGTTAGTATAGGCGCTAAGATGACCATAGTCGATACTTACTCCCTCGCCATCTCCCGACTCCGTATAAATACGCAAACCAATCGACCGCCCTCCCGAAACGGCAGCTGTGTTTGCTGAAAGTCGTGCGGCGACAATACCGGGCTTTGCTGGGATCAATGGAATTCCTATGGGAGATACGTAGTCAACGGCGCCCCATCTTGCACCTGAATATGACAAATGCCCATTGAAGTCGTTCGTCATGCCACCTGCCGTTGTGTAAACACTAGGTCCATAGATCAAATCTTGACCAAGAAGAAATGCGCGCCATTCGCTGTTCAAATGACGGCCTTCTTTGTCAGGAGGCGGAGGCCTATTGCCTTGAATTGTAGAGTTCGTTTTAGGTTGACATGCGCCCAGCGCCAAAGCCGCCACAACTGCTGAAGTCTCTTGGCAAAATCGTCTTCTTTCCGGGCAGAAAACAGGGGCGTTGTTCAACAGCCTCCTGTAGTAGGCAAGTGGTTTGTCTACAAGACGCGCCGTTTGCGCAGCATCTTCAATATGGCCAACGTATGGATCTTCTGCCAAAATCGGTCTCATTCAAATCAACTCGCTGTCGATATCTGGTGCTTTTGCAACCATGCCATACGCAGGCACGCTAAGTCGATATTAGCGTGTGTAGTGATTATTTCCTACCAACACTGATCAGCCCACATACTTCCAATGTGCGGGCACTTGCTCTGTGGCTTACGATACGCAGTGCACCAGCCGCTTCTAGACGGATCCCAAAATAGCTGTCCCTAGTGAAAACATCGTGACGCGAGGAACTCAGTAAAGTAGGTGAACGACCGCCTTACAACGTCATCTAATGCAGGTGACGAGTCGATTCGATTTCTTGTTTATTTTCAATTCGTTACGTTTAATCAGCCTCGAAAAGTTGCAGATATGTTGCAAATAATTCGTGCGGAGCACGTGGGACCGGATGTGACACGATGATATTGCACGGAAATTGGTCGCGTTTCACGGAACTTGTTGACGTTCACCTGCCAAAGCCTTGCCTTGACAAAATGCCTATCTAGACCGCGTCAGCGGCTTGATCAGGCGAGAATGCACAGATCATCTGATCGCGAATAACGAGGGGCATCAGACGCAGATTCTTCGGTCCTATATGCACTACTACAATCGGTCACAGACACATTTGGCAGAATCGTAGCGACTCCCGAAGTCGGTGGGCTTCACCGCAGATACGAGCGGTTGGCAGCCTGAACTAGATCATACTGATTGAAGCAACCATATCGGCAACGACGCACAGCACACGTGTGGTTAAGTCGCGGAGCAAACGCCGAGTTGAATGATCATGCCAAACCGGATGCAGTCGCCAGCCCGACCCCGCTCTTACTACGCCCCAAATCACCTTAAGAATGGCCTCTACGGCTCACATTCTGGATGGATTTTGAGTTTTCGGTAACGACAGTGTTAAACTATCCTATAAATAACCAAAAATGGGACAGTATAGTACTGACGCCGTCGACGGAAATAGGAAAATAGGGGCCCGATCGATATGGACGATCGAAATCTTGGAGTAATAGAGGACATTGTTCGTGAAACGCGGTTCATGGACGCAGCTAAAAAGCGGTTTGACCGAGTGGCGCGTAACGCACCAGTAAGTCCTTTGCCGTATACAAGGAGAAAGTTCTTCCGACTTGCTGCTAGCGTGATAGGCACGGGTATGGTTGCTGCATGTCAGTCAAAGTGGGGACCAGATGTTGCGGTCAAAAGAGAACCTTCCAAAGACGGGACGAATGAGAGGCTGAACCCAGATTGGAAAGAGTTTTTACTGGGTCAAGATTTGATGTATGGCCCGAAATTAACATTCTTTCCTGGTATGGGAGGTTATCAAGGCCATGAACAGCACATTGCCCATAGGACGTTGTTACCAATTCCTAATGGCGGGGTTGATTATGACGTTCCAATAGGCACACCAATCGTTCCGGACCGAGATGGATATGCAATTTTCGGAACTGATATACATGGGTCCAAATTCGCATCAATATTACATAGTGCTCCTTCCAGAGTAAGAGGAAGTAGCGACTATGAATATACCTTAACGGCTAGTAGACATATAACTATTAACGGCCATCTCAATAGTTTCTCGGATCATGTTAAGTTATTCACAAGAAATTTCGGTAGATCAAGTCAAGCAAGCGGCTCTTTTCCTCGGATACGTTTGCTGGGTTATTCAGGGAACACTGGTCCAAATCCTCTGGACCATTTGCACATGCATATTCTTCCCAGAGAAATCGATGGGACAAAAAATGGAAAACTCCAATATTCAAGTTGGAGAAAACCGGGTCTTGATCCTTTTAGGCAAGGAATTGATGGCGGAAGGCCATGTTACTGGGATGGAAAAACTTATCTAGAAGATGTCGTGAGTGCCAAGTTTTTTGGTAGACAAAAAATACCTCTCGAAACTTCAATACGGAACGAGGATCCAGAAAAACTAGGCATAACCAAACAAATTCAAAAAGAGCTAGACGACATAATATATGAAGGAACAACTCCTACAGCAGAACGCATTGAAAGGCTTTCAAACTACATTAGACACCACGTTCTACAAAAGCATCAAGGTGCAGACGCCAACAAAAATTACGCTTATCTGCCGGGAAGCTTCATGTACAGCCTAGCGTTAAGATTTGTGAGAAATCCAACTCCGGTGAAATGGAGAGATCCAACTCTCGTAGTCACAGCGCCATTCATAAGCCCGCTAGTGGCGGACAAATACGAAGAGCTAAATCCGGAATTAGAGATCAAGAAAGTTGATAGCTAATTCACTTTACCCCCGTATTCGAGTTTAGTCAGCGGTATCCAGTGCCACTGCGCCGTCTTCCCATCACATAATGCAAGTGACGAACGAGACCCCTTTCTGCCCCAAAAATCAACGCATTAAACCCATGTCCCCATCAAAAACCTCATCTCCCAATGGTTTCTGTGAGTTAGCCGCGTGATCGACTAAACTCGGGACCATGCTAGATTTCATGAAAACCATTGGCGCAGCGGTCGGCGCTTTCTTCAAAACACGATTGGCATTGCAAGTGGAGAATGCCGCCTTGCGCCATCAGCTGATCATTCTCTGAAGATCTTCGCCGAAGCGTTTCCGACTTACGCAGCTGGATCGAATGATCTTAGCTTCGCTTCATCGGTTGTGGCCTAAGGTGTTAGGTTCAATTGCGGTTGTTCAGCCAAAAACCGTGGTGGGTTGGCATCGACAAGGCTTTCGTCTGTTTTGGCGATGGAAGTGTGGTGGCAAAGGTGGCCGGCCAAAAGTCCCCGAAGAGCTGCGTGACCTGATACGAGAGATGAGCCGTGCTAATCCGCTTTGGGGTGCGCCGAGGGTCCACGGTGAATTGCTCAAACTTGGAATTGAGGTCAGCCAGTCGACAGTTGCAACTTATATGGTCAGGTCCCCTCACCCCACAGGCCAGAACTGGACGACTTTTCTTCACAATCATTCGCACCAGACTGCCTCGACAGATTTCTTCGTCGTCTCAACGCTGACCTTTCAATTGCTATATGTGATGGTCGTATTGGACCGTGCACGGCGACGCATTCTCCACGTTGTAATGACCGCCAATCCCACCGCGGCGTGGACGGCCCAGCAGCTACGCGAGGCGTTTCCTCGGAATACTGCACCACGTTTTCTTGTTCATGACGGCCACGGAAATTTCAAAGGCGAGTGCGCTTCCAGGGCCAAGATCATGGGCATTGGAATGCTGCGGATCGCGCCCGCATCGCCTTGGCAGAATGCATATGTAGAACGCGTGATCGGGTCGATACGTCGTGAATGCACCGATCACATAATTGCTGTAAATGAGCGGCAGCTGACTAATACCAAGCTGCAATGATCAGAACCTGTGCGCCCATTTCCGGGTTCCGATCGACATGATAGTCCAGGGCTCGTCGATAAGTTTGTTCCAGGCTTCGCAACAAAGGACAACGATGGTCTCGTAGGATTTGAATATTGTGTTGGATAACCAGTTGTCGCGCATGTACTGCCAGATGTTTTCGACCGGGTTCAGTTCCGGTGACCTTGGCGGCAAGAGTAGAAGCGTGATGTTGGACGGGATCACGAGCTTGCCGGTTGTATGCCATCCGGCTTGGTCGACGATGAGGACGGCATGAGCACCCGGCGTTACCTGGGACGAGATTTCGTCGAGATGGCGTTGCATGGCCTGAGTGTTGCAGCGCGGCAGAACGAGAGCCGCGCCGATGCCGCGCTCAGGACAGATGGCGCCAAAGACATAGGCTGATTTGGTGCGCAGGTCTTTAGGCGCCCTTGGCCGAGTTCCCCGTGGCGCCCATCGCCGTGTGATCTTGTTCTTCTGACCGATACGGGCTTCGTCTTGCCACCAGAGTTCTATGGTGGTATTAGCCGGGAGACAGTTGCGGATTTTCGCCAACGTGGCGTGGAAGTTTTTTAAAATCCTCAATGGCAAACTTGTTCTGGGCATGGTGGCGCGGGCGCGCGGTCATCTTGACGAACCCCAGCGCCTTGAGCTCTCGGCCCACCGGCTCCTATCCATCGAGATACGGAACTCTTCCCAAATCCATTGCGCCAAGTCCTTCAAGCGCCAACGCACCACACCATGGATCGCCGGGATTGGCCCCTGTTCCACCATCTCCGCCAACGCTTGGCGTTGCGCGTCGTTGAGTTTCGGCGATCTGCCCGGCGCTTTGCGGTCGATCAGACCGGCTGGACCTTCCATATTAAAACGCAAAACCCAATCGCGGATGATCTGAAGTCCGACGTCACCAATCCGCGCCGCATCCGTGCGCCGGCCGCCATCATAAATTTCCGCCAAGGCAAGAAGCCGACGGCTCTGGCCAGCATCCTTCGAAGCCTTGGCCAACCGACGCAAACCTGGACCCTCAAAGTCGTCTCGCAAAGCAATCGCTGCACACAAGGTGAACCTCCGAAAAACCGATTCACCGGAATTGATTCAGAAATCACCGACCTTGGGAACAAAAAACGAGTCTCAATCAACGCTCAATGGTATAAGATCCTCCGATCGTACATCACCTATTACAATCGCCATCGGACACATTTGGCATTGGCCAAGGATACGCCAATGCCCCAACCTGCGAATACGAACACATCCGGCAGGTTTGTCGCGATCCCCGAAGTCGGTGGGCTGCATCACAGTTACAAGCGACTGGCGGCTTGAAACAGATCATTCTGATTGAGGCATATGCATCGGTAACGATCGACGGCATCCGTTCGACCAACCCGCACCGCAAACGCCTAATTCCAATACATCATCCGAACACCTGAACCGCCAATTCCCCAAATCCGTGACTGATGCTCCCTCAAATCAGCAAACAAAAAGCCCAAGCATGTCACATTCCGACCGGATTTTGGGTTTTTGGTATAAAAAGGCAATATATTACGCGCGTTGGAAGAGCGGCCGCCAGGACCGAGAAGTCGAATTAGTAAGGGTAAGTCCTGCGGACATGAGGCCGAGTTGGGCATATGAGATCAAATGGTCTGACCGCTATGTCGACCATCCGGATGAGCTTAAAGGCCTAGTCGAATTTGCATAGAAAAACATCGCCAAGAACATACCCGTTGGAGCGACGACGAAGACTGTTATAGTGGAGAAATCAAAATTGACGGGGGGTAACGATTAAGCATTTTCCCTGCGCACTAGACTGCTACCAGATTGAGCGCAACGTCATTGAAGGACGCCCCGCATGACACGCGTGTGCCCTCATTGTTTCGGTGAGAAGGAATTCAGGCGCCGGATCGAAGAGATAAGACCAGATTTCCCAAATAAAAAATGCACCTTCCATCCGCGATACAAAGGTGTACCGATCAAAGCAGCCGCTGAAATCATTGATCCAGTTTTCAGGAGCCACTACGGGATCGGTGAGTCCTACCGGCACAGCGATGGGCAAGAGGGCAACCCATTGGATCTGGTTGTTGCTGAGCTGGTCGAATCAGTTGACGACGAGATTGCTGAAGTGATCGTACAGCAGCTTGCCGAAGATGACGACTATTGGCCACCAGACGGTGGCGAAGCATTTTATGACGATATCCAAAACTATGTCAGGTATGAGCCGGAGAATTTCTATCACAGCGACGTTTGGCAGAACTTCTGTGAAAGTATTGTTCATACTCAGCGGTTCTTTAACACGGATGCAAAGCAGCTGATCGCAGAACTGTTCGATGAGATACATTACCAGCGCGACCAACAAAAACAAGCGCCGGTCTACGAGATTACACCGGGTGATCCGAATTCAAGGTTCTACCGGGCGAGGATCGCCGATCACCCCGGTAAACAAGAAGAGATCACGAAAAGCCCTGCTGAGAAACTTGGCCCTCCACCAAAACGGCTACGCCGGGCGGGTCGTATGAATCCCTCGGGGGTCGCGTGTTTCTACGGTGCATTTGAACTAGAGACATGCATCGCCGAACTGCGGCCTGCGGTAGGCCTTACTATCGTGGGAGCAACATTTGAGCTCACTCGGCCTGTCCACGTTCTGGACACAACGTTGTTTGAAGCGCCGATGCGATCAATGAGTCTCTTCTCAAAAAAGCATATGTCTCGGGTGCAACAATGGAAGTTCATGAGCAATTTTATGCACGAGATTGCCAAGCCAATTTTGCCGAGCGACGAGCACCTGGATTACATTCCGACCCAGGCTGTAGCGGAATATTTGCTTCATCATCACGAATTCAAGATAGGCGGAAAGCCCGCGAAGATTGAAGCCATAATATACCGATCCGCTCAGTTGCCCGGCGGTAAGAACATTGTACTTATGGGAGAAGCAGCGCAGGTAGACAAGTCGGTGACCTCAGACAAAAAGAGACCGAAAAGCACCGCCTTCAGTTATGATTTTCCTGAGTCGATCGCATCGTTCATGGGCGAAAGAATGGAACTGGGAAATCCTGCCCTTCGAGTTGTCGAACAATCCTTGGAGACCAGGCGTGTTAGTGGCGCTCGATATGTCAGTGCGGCTCAGGAGGACTACATGCTTGACCTTGAGGGACCGGATTTCTAGGCAACCCGGCACCCAAGATCTATGTGTCTAGTGGCCACGATTTCATTTGAGGTCATGATCCGTTTTCCTTCACTGGTTTTCCACAAAACACTAGAGAAGACCGCCGGGCGCACAAGGCGGACAATCCTGCCCCACTCGGTTGCCGGCCATAAAGTGTCAAAACTTGAAGAATGGCGGTCAAGGAGAGGCTCAGAGGCAGCGCCAAATCCTAACCATCAACAAGTTCAGGCATATGCTCAGCAATAAGCGCCCTGGTTAGCTGATCACCACGGCGGCTAAGCTTTTCAATCCATTCATCTGGCATTGCCGAAAAGTCCGTGGGATATGCGTATGCCTCTTCACGGGTGATGAGATCATCAGGAGCGTATTTCAATCGTCTGTCGTTTTGCCCGAGATAGGGAAGAAGAATACCCTTGAGCGTTCCTGCCGCTTTTAGGTCGAACAGGCGTTTTGTCGCGCCGTTCTGGGCGCGATCATGAATGCAGGCGAACGCACTTTTCATGCGGCCGAAGAGAAACTGGCTCGGCGGATCAAATCGCAAGCCATAGCCTGCACGGCAGCAAATGATAATGTCGGGCTTACTGACATTAAGGCTAATTTGACGGTCACGATCAGGCCATAGCGGCGCTAGGCCCAGGTTGTCGTACACACCGCCATCGGTGAGCGTGACTCGTTCCTCACGGCGGGAGCCATCTTTTTTGTTGAACGGCAGGATTTCATCAAGCGCCGGCAAAAAAAGCGGATAAGCTGCAGATGCTGCCACTGCGTGACCGAGACTAATGTCGGTTTTTGCGAGTTCGCCAAGCCGCCACGACCCTGAACTTTGCCGAGAGAAATAAAAGGCTGAACCTGTCCTAAGATCAGCCGTGTTAACAATCAGCAACGGCCCGTCCACGGGCAAGTCGCGTAAAAGTTGCCCATCGAAAATATCGTCGTCAAAGACCCGGCGCAGAATCGTCGTCCGGCTCGCAAAACGCCTTATCGGCGCAGAAAATCCGCCGATCCGCCAATAGCTTCTTCGATCGGGCGGCGCCAAGAACGATATGACCCAGGTCGCGCTTGAAATCGTCATAGAAACAACGCCAGTCAGAACCAGTATTACCCAGCAATACATCGCCCGCAGGCCTTCCGTTGTTGTGAGAACCTTTCCAATCGTGGGCCGGACGAGGCCACGCGCCAGGAGCTGGCGCGTTCGGGTTTCGAAAGCAGGAAAAGGGTCCCGGTTCGTGGCAAGCAGTCCGCCGATGACACTTCCGCCCGACACAGTGGATACGACCTTGACGTCAACCAGAATGCCGAGCTCATGCAGGGCACGTAGACAGCCGAGATGAAACGCGATCGCCCGCGATCCGCCTCCAGATAACGCAAGCCCAATCATTCGCTTGGTCATGCAGAGCCGCCCGTTGTCTGCTTCGGAAGGTGATCGTCCGGTCCATCCAAGTGAACCGCCTCACGGTTCCCGAGAATAAGGCTCATGTCGCGATCGCCGGCGATGAGCATCAGGGCCGGCAACGTGTCCATATCAAAGAGCGTGGCGAGCCAGTCGATCTGAACGAGATCGGTCGCACTCGGATGCGTCCCCGCGCGCGGGGGATGGGAATGCCATTCACCAACATAGCGGACCTGCCCGTGCGTTTGCTCGAACACGAGATTAAGACACTCCTGAACGCCTGCCGTGCCACGCGTAAAGCCGACTCTGCTTGCGGAGCTGTCCATAGGCGCGGGCGCTGCATCAACTAGATGAATTAGTTTTTCTGGGATATCGATAACGCCCGTGAGAACTCCGCCGGTCTCATCGGGAAGACAGTTGTCGCGCATCAACCGAACTCGCTCAATTAGTCCGTGGTCAATAAATATTGTCCAATCCCCGGCATCAAAGGCTTCGACTGGTTCCGGCTCGACCTCAACAAATTCGACAGCACCCATCTCAGACATCGACCATATCCTAATGACGCTCTCGTCATGACCGACGACTCTGCCAAGTCCGCCAGAGACGATCCCACTCAGGGCCATCACGCGGGACTGCGGTATCAAGTTGGTTATGGCGCGGCATGCCCCGGTATATGGATATGTGCCGTCTGGGTGGGCAAGATGCCCTTCAAGCTGCTTATCGCGCGCTACAAGCCCGAGATACTGCGCTTCCAGATCACGCAAAGTCAGCGAACGATCCGCCGGTTCGGCGAGCAGAACCGCCGCATTACCTATTGGGTTGAAAAAGACACTCGTTCGCCGCGCCACAGTCCGATGGTCAGAAAGGTAACGCGCCGCGACTACGGAGGCCGTGGCGTCGATTACAAGCCCGGCCTGCTCAAGCGCCCGATCGATCTCGTCACGTGATGAACCGCCGGTCATGACATTGGCAGCGATGGCGTTTGCTATCGAGGCAGACTCTGTAATCGTGTCGGAAACCGCGTTTGCAACCAGTTCCGCTTTTTCTTTGGCAACATCGCCACCGCGAGCAATGTGGCGGGCGATGTTATGAGGCAGCAGACGATCATCATCGATGATCGTCCAGCGGAATTGCCCTTCGCGGGTGAGGCAGTCAGCGATGTGGGCTCCGATTGCACCGGCGCCAACCATAACGACTTCACGCTCATCCTCGAAACTTCGTGCAGCCAACTGCGTCGCAAGCTTGCGGTCAAACTCGTAGTGGACTTCGGCCGACTGGGCAGAGATGGTCCGAATGGCGTCGACATCGACTGGGCCGGTCGGAATGGCTTTTACGTAGCCGACCTTGCTGCCTTCATCGCTATGTTCGATTTTCAAAGCCAGCCCGAGTGCAACAGCAATCTCGCCCACGGGCTGATCGGTGATGAAAGCGCGCAAATCGGTCCCGTCCTGTCGCGAGCCGTCCGGGGCGACGATCGGCATTTCGACAATAACAGCAAAACGCGACAGAATTCGCCAGGCCGCCGCTTCGCCCTGGTCGAGCCAGGTTGTGAAACGCGCACGCAAATCAGCGAACAGGTCAACACCGCGGTCGCCGAGCATGTCGGCAAGACTTCCGACAGTCTCGGGAGCGAACGACAACCGCTTCATGTTCTCGGGCGGGATGCGATATGCAACAAGGCAGATCGGTTCGGTCTGTTCGGTTAGTCTGTCGCCATTTCGAACAGGACGAACGCGCAGAATCTGCTGTTGGTCGGAGTCATGCAGCCCAATCAGATCAAGTTCGTCCGCGCGGTGAAGCGCATCGCGCGAGATAATGAAGCTCAGGAAACTTCCGAAGAGAACCGGCTCAAGAGGCTGCCGCACGTCATGTAGCTCACCATGTGCTGCACGTGAAAACCAAGTCAAAATGCGGTGCATCAACTCAGCGGGGGTCCAGGTGAGGCGCGCTTCGGCCCAATTGCGATCGTCAATGCAAATTACCCTCGGCGCCCCTTCGATAGCGAGCTGTTGATGTGGAGTATCAGGAAAATCCGCGCGGAGCATGCAAACAAGCGGCATAGCGAGAGCATCAGAAATAAGAGCACCTATGCGTTCGACACGCTTTATTGGGTACACGCTTTTTTGCGGTCGACCGGTCTGGAAATCGATGACAACTAGTTCCCGACCTTCGCAGTGCCGCGCTTCAACGATCTTGGCAAGATGTGATGCGTGACGTTCAACGAATTTAACAAGCATAGCAGCTGCCGGGAGTTCAAGTTCGCCGACAGCCAAAGATTCGCCAAATTTCGAGAGCCAGGCATCGACGTCCATCAGCCCGACCTTAAGTTCGAATCCGCGGCCGAGCTGCTGACCATTGGAGCGGATAGATCGAGCGCGATACCGAGCGCAGTGACCTTGTAGGCAAAGGATTTCGGATACGTCTTGGACGGCAGCTCCATCGTCACCACAAACTCACCATCACACTCACCCGAGATGCGCCGGTGGTAGTTCGCCGCCTGCCGGTGGGGCGGCTGGTCACTCTTATCGTCTTCAGAGCCTTTGGCCGGAATGGGGCAGGACGGCGAGACGACGGTACTGCCGTCTTCACGCTGATCCTCGAAAAGCCATTTCACGTCGGGCACCGGCTTCGTTTCATCGGAGCACCGGTCCGGGCCAAGCGCCAGATAGGAACAATGATGCGGCAGTTTCATGATGTCCCAGCGCAAACGGTCTTCATTGCCGTGCTTCAAGGTAGTCTGCACGATCTCAGAAAGCGTTTCGTGATTGACGTCTGACGCAAGGAATAAACGCGATGCCCGCCCGCCCTCTTCGAAGGTGGCGTGCATAACGATGGAATCCTCATTACGAACAACTACGGTACTCGCATCCTGCCGCCACCCAAAGGGGCAATGGACAAAAAACTCCACTTTTTCCGGACTGTCCTTTGCGTAACCAGGAACCGTCGAGCCCGCATCGACGACTAGGTGTGCACGCGCTGCGAAGTCGATGCCTTCGTTCTCGCACCACTTCTTCAGCCGGTCCGGCCGCGAAAAGACCCTAATGCCCTTGCCCTCACGAAACCGGTGCCGCGCTTCGGACCGGACGAGGCGAGCGTCATTCTTCAGGTTCTCTTCCAGAACCGCCGCCGCTGGCACCCAGAGCTCCCTTATCTTGATGCGGTCATCCTCCTGATATTTGCCGGCATGCTCAAGCCAGAAGAAGTCGCCGAAGCCCTTGCAATGGTCTGAGTCGGTGTGCGTAATGCACACGGCGTCAAAGTAGTCCCGCCCGACCTTGCCAAGATCGCGGCGAAGCTCTTCGGGCAAGTCGCAGCGCTGGTCTTCGTCATCATCGTCATTGCGCATCGCGGCGAAATCGACCAGCACCTTCCGCCCATCGGCCAGATCGAGACGAACGGTGTCAGCATTGCCGAGTGGGAAAAAATGAACCTTTGCAACCATAACAGGCTCCTTGCATAATAGTCGGCGAATTATCACGCCAAAATGAGGGGCTGGATGACGATCTGTAGGACGACATCTTCCGGCGTTCGTCCATGGCCCATCGCACGCCAACGTACCCTTGCCGATCTATGCCCGCAGAACAGTGTGTTTCGGAATCGATTTTGAAATTTTCTGAAATCCGTTTTGCCACGGCATAGATGAACAGAAGGAAAAACAAGGCATGACCCGATGGGCAGGGCTCAAATGATCCAGAAGGTATCTGAAGGAGATACCTTGACCGCTGATGAACTGGCGGAGGCTATCAATGCCTTGTCAGAGGACGACTTGCTCAAACTTGGCGCCATCGAGACCATCAAAAGAAGTGGCACCGGGTTTGATCAGGGTGAGTTGTTTCATGAGACAGTCTGCCGCTCACTCATGGGCGACCGAAATTGCCCGCGTGATGTGCCGATTATGGCCTTTTTCGTCCAGACCATGCGCAGCATCGCAAGCCATGATCGCAAACAACGCAGCCGACTCCAGCCCATGAAGGACGAAGGTCTGCCCGAGAACTCAACGGCCGAGGATCAGGTCGGAGAAAACGCAACACAATTGAACCCCGAAGATGCTTTGATACAACAGCAAGAGGTTGCTGACATCAATGCAATTCACGACCTCTTCGACGGCGACGCTGAGGCTCAAATGGTGCTGTTGGGCTGGCAGGATGACCTACGCGGTGCGGCATTGCGTGAGGCGACCGGGTTGGACCAGGCGCAGCTGGACTATGCAATCAAGCGGATCAGGATCAAAATGCGAAATGCTTATCCAAATGGATGGATCAGATGACCACGTCCCGCAAAATCTTGCCAAGTGAGGAACTGGAGCGGATTGAGGATGCTCTAGTCAACAGCATATTGGAAGCTAGCGGCCAAGATATTCGCTCGGAACAAGAGGCATCGGGCGAAGATCCCAATGCATTGATCGCTGTGGTCGCAGACGCGATTGACTCCGCAAAGGCCGAAACCGGCCGCAGGCGTCTTGAATCCGCCCGTGTGGAATTGGCAGCCTGGCGGGCAGAAGGAGAAGTCGTCAGTCTGAACATGGAAGCGACCCGTAGAAAGTTAGAAAACCTACGATCAGTGGACAGCGATCTCGATAAAAGGATGACGATTGCTGCACGCAAGGGAGAGGGACTGTCGGACAGAGACCTGAAGGGGCTACTGGAAGATCTGGCCAGGCTCGAAGGGTTTGAAAGCGATAAAGACGATACATGAGCCGTTTTCGCCCAGCCGAACGAATACTAATGGAATTGGGCATCAATCAACCGAAGCTCATAGACCTAGAAGCAATTGCGTGGACTATGGGCGCTGCGGTCCAATATCGATCCCTTGAAAGATGCGAGGCGATGATCGTCGGCAAAAATAGGCGGGCGATTATTACCGTCAACAAAGATAGTATGCCAACCAGGCGGCGATTTTCCCTGGCCCATGAAATTGGCCACTGGCACCATCACAGAGGCCGCGTTCTTTTTTGTGGCTCAAATGAAATCGGCAATCCAATCCATCGCACTCTGGATCCTGAATACCAAGCTGATCAATTCGCCTCGGACATGCTGTTGCCCCATTTCTTGCTGAGACCACGCATTGCGAAGACAAAACAGATCAACCTTGCTTTTATGCGTAGCATTGCGGATGAGTTTGAAGTCAGCCGAACAGCAACCCTCCTGAAGTTTGTGGAAGCCAACATATTCCCCATTATGGCGGTTTGCCATAACAAGCAGGGACGCCGATGGTTTCGCCGTGCGCCCATGATCCCTGGATGGTGGTTCCCGAAAGAAGATCTCGACGCCGAGTGCATCGCGTTTGAGTTGCTATTCGGCGGGGTGGTGGACAGTCCCTACCCTCGCAAGATTGGCGCTGATGCCTGGTTCGAATTTCGCAATGTTAGTCGTTATGAGATCAAAGAACAGGCATTTCTCTTACCAAATGACGAAGTCCTCACCTTGTTAATAATTCCCGAGGAGGGGCTTGACGAGTGATAGACCTTATCCACGTTGCGCCTAACCATTTTCCAATTTGTATTATTAAAAACTGTTTTCTCGAGAGTTTGGTCTGTTCCGAATAGTCACCTATTGTGCCTGACGTTCAGACTACTTTTCCATATTGAAAACAATTCGGTGTATTGAATCCACGCTCAATATGTTGCAAATCCGTTGCATATGACAGAAGGCGCAACCTGACGTGCCGTTTACGCACCACAGCGTCCTCACCCGACGATCACCAATACGATGAACCAGAACCTTCCCTTAGCAAACCACCTCAATGTGCCCCATGGTCGCTGACGTCAGACATGCCAGGCTTCAACTCTCGACACCAGAATTTGGATCCAAATTATGACATTGGAGAATTAACCTTGATCGATATTTTCCCATGGAGCGTAGTCGTTGGCGAAATTTCGGACACCGATTAAATCGACGACATCATCGAATCTCAGCAACTCAATCTCATGTGTATCCATGTGATCTATCTTCGCCTCCGATTTTGCATCTTCTGTATAACGGCGCGCTGTCGTGATCACGATTCCCTTTGCCACATTTTCCCGGAAAAGCACGCCATTCAGAAGTCTCACGACCGTCACGCCCTCAGACAGTGAAATGTTTTTTCTACGCTTTATTTGAACTATTGTTTTTTCACCTGATGCGTTTACCAATATTACGTCAATTCCCTTGTCTTTTCGCCCACCAATTTTGATCACATCGCAGTTCAGCCCATACCGTTCTCGCAAGCACTCATACATTAGATTCTCAAATGCAAACGGATTGACATGCGCAACATGATCAGGGTGTTTCGAGAGAAAGATACGCAAATCGAACAGAGGAACCTTGACGCTGGAAATATTGTACCGCTTTGCGATACCCGAAATAACATCCTCACTAGAGGTGTCTTGTCCGCCGGAAGTTCGCCGTGATCGGAACCACCAGCCGCAGAATTCGCATAGATTTACATCAAAATAGATTGGGTAATAACCCGGCTTTTTTTGAATATTCTTACTGACTTGCTGTATTGTACTTTCACAATACCGGCAAACACCCAGTCGAAACGACTTTGCGTATGGGTAGCGCGAGTCGTCCCGGAGCAAGTGACCTTGTTCAAAATCGTAACCTGATTGTATCCAATCACTATAGGATACGATCATATTCGCAATCCAAATCTCGGCAGAGCGTTTTTCGGTGGCATCGCAAGTTGTCGATAACTTCAAAGTGGATTTGAGTAATGGTTAGACATTGCATTTTTGGGCTAGAACAATCAAGAAAAAAACTTGCCTGTAACCCGCTGTTCGTACTTCTGTTCGAATAGGTCATAAAAGGAATGGTCAGAATACTGAACTGAATTGCCGTCACCTATTGTACCTGAAGCGCCTAATAATTTTCCATATAGAAAACAAAGGCTTGCCCCCTTCCAATTGGTGAAATGTTGCAATTGTGTTGCACGGAGCAAGTGCGAGCCGGTGTGACTCGTTGGTGTTTGACCGAACTCGCTCCCTGTTAGCGGTTCGGTCAGAGCGAGTTCTGTTCCCGGTGGGCCTTCCAGGTACTCGGCGACGAGGTGCCGATAGCGACGGCGTGCTGTGTTGCCCGACCTTGCGATCCCGTATCAAGTCGATTGGGCGTCTGTCGTAGCGCTTACACCACTTTCTCATTTTCAAAGGCTCGAACTGTGATCGAAACTCTCCTCGCTTTTGCCCGGGTTGTTTTGGGAACGGCGTGCGTCCATGCTTTGTTGACGTGATAAGGAATGACGATGACCGACCCGTGTTCGCCTATGAGATCGAGCCGTTCCATGCCTCGCCATTTTTGAAAGCGAAACACTCTCGATTCTCCAAGACTGATAGTTACGTATGGAGTATTGGCAATGATACCCTTGTTGCTATCTCGGTGTTTGCCAATGTAGTGACCCAGCGCGCCATCATACCAGTTCAGCAGCATGCCGTTTAGCCGACTATCGATGGTTTCTTGGGCCCATTCAATGTAAGGCTTGAGCTGATCGGGGATGGGCAATGCCGAACTGATGGTGCCGGAAAATCGGTAATCTCGGCCGTAGGCTTGTTGCCATCTTGGTATCCGTACGTCTTTGCCGTGGATCTTGATTGTGGGTCTTTCTGTTGGGTGAAGGGTCCATAGTGTTTCAAATTCGGAGTCTGTCGGTATCAGCTTGTTTCTCAGCCTTCCCATGAACACGGCGTGGTCCTCGTCAAGTTGCACCTGCTCAAATTGATCAATCTTCGGCATTCCTATCACTCTCTTGTTGTTTGCCGTTCACAGCACGTCGGCTGTTTGGAGTTCGGATCTAAACCGATCGTAGGCAACAACGATTTTATGATTTGTGTATAAGCTTCGTTTTGACCCAGTCTTTGCGTGTGTCGCGGTTCGGTACTCGGACATGGCCTTGCCGGCTCTTGTCAGCTTTTTCGTTGCGGCTCTTTGTTTTAGCTGGTCGTATTCCTCCGTTGCGCCTGCTAATTCGAAAAGATCTTGGACGACGGCTCGGCCGAGTGGCTTTTGGGAAAACTTGAGCCGGTAAAGCGCCTCTGGGGCTTGGCTAACGGTTTGAAACAGTTCTCGTGCGGCGGCTTTGTATGTCTGCTTAGCGATTTCTGGGTCCAACAACTGATTGCGCATCAAGACGTATGGTGCCGACGGCAATTCCACTTCAATGACCCTGAGATCAAAGCCTGGCAAAGAAAGCGTCTTTTCACGTACGGATCGCGTCCGCACTGCCCCTACATCGGGACTGAATATGTTTGTGAAACGCACCCATGCCTGATCAGAAATTTCGTGACGGTGAGCAGCGATGTAGCCAAACAAGGTGTACACATCTCTACCCCATGTAAACGGTAAGTCCGCGCCAATTTCTCGGTTGAGAAGGCCCTCGATCACATCGTCTGGGTGGGCATAGAAGCGCTCTTGAAAAACAAAGAAGCCAAAGAGACGGGGCCGGTGTTTGAATTGGTATCCCTTAGCTTGGATGAATTCTGAAACGTATTTTTTGTAACGCTCACTCGGAACGCTGTTGGCTTTACCCTTTATTTGACAGACCAATCCTTGTCGTATTTCGAATGTAACGTGCGGCCAGTTGTTGGGATCTCTTAAGGAGTAGATATCTGTTTTGTTGCTTGCGACACGGTGCTTATAGTCTGCCACACAGTGCCGCATGAAGGTGCCTTCACGTAAGAGCGCCGCGGCAGATTTTAACTGGACTACGAAAAACCCATCCTTGAACCGGTACGCCGATCTGAGGCCGCGCGGGTCTTCTGCAATGCTATCGTCTACTTCGGCGATCAATCGTTCCTGCCATTTTTCGGCAATCTGAATGGCGTTTGGGATCGAGATGCGATCTAGTTTTTTCCAGTAGCGATCTACTACGGGCAAGAGGTTGATCCAGTCGATCACGAGTTCGATGTCGGCAAAAGGGTCTTGATCTCCATCGACCGCTGTTCCAAAGGAATATTCGTCAAAATAGTGGACTGGTCGGCCTTCCCTGATTTCGCGAGTCGCCCAACCTGGTATTGTGTCAATGCAGCCGGTCTCTATGAATTGGTTGAGGTTCGTCATGTTCACGGCTTCAAACTCGGCTGAGCGCTCGCGAATGAAGTAGGAGAACAACCGTTTACTTAACCACTTTCGCGCTCGATCATCTTCTATGCGTTCAGCGAATATGTCGCAGAATGCCGATAGCTCATTTGCATTGATAAGATTGACCCTGCCGTCTTGGGCAGAGATTTGAGATCCCGGCATATGCTTACGTCCCCACAACCATGCTCATCAGGACCGCGTTGCGGTTTTTCTATTGGTTTTGGCGCGACGATTTTGTTTGGATGCAACTCCTTGTCTCAGCTTGGTGTTTGGTAGCGTCGGCATCTCATCCCAGAGGCGACCTTCGAGTAATCGTCCATTGGCTTTCTTTGATCGGCGCTTGCCGTCTTCGCCGTAGGCGCCCCACTGCTTGAAGAACATTTCAGTATCGCTGGCACGGCAGCGGTCTCTGAGGTTTAGTGCCCATTCGGGTTTCATGGACCGGGCACCAGCACCGCTTTCGCCGCCAACGATGAGCCAGTGAATTTGGTCTAGGTTGATCTCGGCGATGTCTTCAAGGAGCGGTTCGGCTGAGATGAACCGAATGGTGGCGTTGGTGTCGCGTAGATGCTGGACGCGAGATAGCGCTTGTTTGTTTTCGACCGAGACGCCGAGCCAAATATGCTCGGGCGCTGTTTTGCCGGTGTATCGGGCATTGACGTAGTCGCGCATTAGCGAGCTTCGTTTGGTCAGCACTTGAAAGACGTGCCAGTCCGCCTTCTCCATGGTGTCAAAGACGCGATCGATGTACGAGCGCGGAATGTCTTTGTGAAAGAGATCGCTCATGGAGTTCACAAAGATTATTGTGGGCGCGCGCCATTGCAGCGGCTGCGCTAGTCGCTCTGGGCGAAGTGTTAGGTCAAATCCGACTTCGTATGGGTGTTTGGGAACGCCGCGAAAGCGCTCAGCAAAGCGTTCTGCGTAGCAGTGGTCGCAACCCGGACCGGTTTTGTCGCACCCCGTAACCGGGTTCCATGTCTTTTCGGTCCATTCGATTTTCGATTGCTGTGCCATGGCCTATTTCTCACAGTTTTCAACGAGCCAAGATCGGCTCGCAACAAGGCCATTTCACCACCTCTGAATTTTCCCAGGAATGATGATTCCTCAGGAATACCTGCTGGTTGAGAAGGGAATTACTGCTGTTTTTTGAGGGATTTGGGGTTTTAGAAGGTTTTGACCGGTGATCGTTCAGATCGATTGGCGATTTACCGATGTGATCAGGTTACGAGTGTCACGCACTCACCAATTGCTGGTTCTCTCATGTGTGTGTCGGCCGCACATATTTCGAATTTCTTGAATGCCGGTTCTCGTACCATGTAAGAATCGTTAGCGTCCATGAGCGCGATCACTTGTTCTATGGCGTCTGGTGCAGGGTATCGGGCCTCCCTGGTTGCCAGTGCAGCCCTCCCCGTGGCGACGAGAAACGCATTGAACGGGGCCGAGTTGTCTGAAGCGATGTCAAAGGCGTTTGACGCTTTCTCAAAATCGCCGGTTTTGAGGTATGCCCATCCAAGGTGTGCCTGGGCGAGTGTACTTTTTCGCGTGCCTTGGGGATCCAGGCTTGTTGCTTTTTCAAGTGCTTCGATCGCCGCTGTCGTGCTTCCTTCTTGTAGGTGTGCCCATCCTAGGCCGTCCCAGGCCGAGACATGGTTTGGGTTGAGCTGTATTGCTCGTTCAAAGGCTTGTGTTGCTGCTTCTGGCTGGCTGTTTGCTAGGAGTGTCCAGCCTTCGCCAAGGTTAGCGAGAAAATCGTTTGGGTCCAGGCTGCGGGCTTTGGCAAAGTTTTTTAGTGATTGGTCGTGTTGTCCGAGCCATCGTTGGGTGAAGCCTAGGCCGGTGTAGCCGTCCGGATTGTTTGGGTTGAGTGTTTTGGATTGTTCAAAGTGGTGTGCTGCTTTTTCAAAGTCGTTTTGTTGAATGTAGGTGATGCCGTAGTGGGTCCAGCCGAGGCCTTGGTGGGCGTTTGCGTTGTTTGGGTTGAGCTCAAGGGCTTTTTGGAATTGGCGTTGCGCTTTCTGGTTATTGATGTTGGTCTCGTATCGGTTTTGTTGGATTGTGAGCCGGCCTAGCGCTTCGTAGTAGGTCGATTTTTGTGAGCCGCGGGCTATTGCTTGTTCGATGTTGTGCTGTGCTGTTCCAAGGTTGATGTCTTTGGCGGCTTGCGTGTTGGAGAGGTGGTATTGTGCGACGCCTAGGCCACCGGTGATTGCTGCGTCTTGGTTTTGATCAAGGCGTTTAAATGTTGCTATGGCGTGTCTTAGGTCTTGTTCTGTTTGTTGCGGTGTTTTGTTGTTTTGAAGTGCGCGTCTTAGGTATGTCCAGGCGCGCCATTTTCCAGCATCGTTATCAGCTCCTTCAATATCGCGTTGTTCAAATATTCTAATGGCCGTGTTGTATTCGCCTAGTTGGTAGTGTGCGATGCCAAGGTCGATTTGTGCGTTTTCATTCCAAGGGTTTAGGCTTGCGGCTCCTGTTAGGTAGGTCAGTGCGTCGCGGGTTTTACCGAGTTTTTGTTGGGTGAGGCCCATTCCGTGATGCGCGTAGAAGTTTTCTGGGTTTTTCCGAAGCTGTTTTTCAAAGGCTGACTGTGCGTGTTGGTAATCGGCGGCGCGGTAGTCATCCCAAGCGTCGTTTACGTAGCTTTGCCAGCTCGCGGGTTCTTGTGTGATGCTGAAGAGCAGCCAGCCGCCGGCGATCGCGGCGAAGAATGCGGTTGCTATGATGAGCGTTTGAGCAAGATTTGGGCCGCTGGCAGTTTTTCCAAGTCGCATACCGTTATCTGGTGTGGCGTCCTTTTTATTCTTTTCGGATCGGTGATCGAAAAACTGATAAAGGATCATGCCGGCACAGGAGGCTATGGCAGATTTTGTGTGGTTTGCATTGGTTCTTGGTGTCTTGGCGGCGCACCTCTGTCTTCGTTGGCATCGAATTTTTTCGTTGAACGTTCTGGCGCTTTTGATCCTGTTTGGGTCTTTTGTCCTTCGCCCGATCTTATTCGTCGCCGGGGCTATTTCCCGTGAGGTCTATCTGGAGGCGCTGCTTGGGATTTTCCTTTCGTGTGTGCTCGCATTCACGGTTTTCTGGTTTGGTTTTTGGCGCGCCGGTGATGCGAAGCTCTTTGTCTCGCTGATCGCGATATCGCCAGGTGCTATTGGAGCGTTGCTCGCTGTTTTGGCGAATGTCGCCGCTGTCATGGGCGTCGTCGTTTTCATCAGGTATTTTGATAAGTCTCGTAAGAAAGCGGCGTTTCGGGTTTTTTCGCCGCGGTCGTTGATCTTCAGCGGCGTTGCAACGTTTGGCTTGCTTTGGCTTTTAGCGTTGCCAATTCCATTGCCGCGTTCCCTTGTTGTCTTGTTTGTTGTGATCGGCGCTTTGGTCGCTGCGAGGCTACGGTATGGCAAGTGGGCATTTGTTGCGCTCGCTATTGCGCGTCTCGTTCTTGATCCATTGCGAGGATCGCCTGAGGCGTGGTGGGGTTTTCTTGCCGTTTTCGTTGCACTGTTAGTCGTCCGGTTTCTAATCGGGTTTGTGGGCGCGCCAAGGTCTGATCGTCCGGGCCTTGTTCAATCGCCCTCCCCTCTTACACCGGTTTCGATCAACCAAAGCGCCGTTGAGCGTTTCTCGTTTTTGGGCACAGAAAGGCAACGGTTGGTACTCACTCCGTACCTTTTCGTTGGCGCGGTCTTGGCGAGCATCGGGTACTCGGTTTTGTCAATTGTTTGGGGTGCGCTGATTTAGGCACGAGGATGGAGTTATTGTCCTGGCTGCGCGCACGCTTCCCGCCCTTCTTTCTAACGTTACTTTTCGGATTCGCGGTGATTTTGAATCTGTGGGCTCTTGCGCAAGAAGCGCCACCAGGTGTTCACGGTGATCAAAAAGTCGTGCTGCTCGTGGTTGATTCTGCGGATTGGCGGTTGATAGGTGAGCTCGTTGCTCAAGGCAAGTTGCCAACGTTCGAGCGCTTCATGCGCGAAGGCAGTTCCGGTCCGCTTTCGGTGCCAACACTTTGGAGCACGCCAAACATCGCAACGATCGTGACCGGCACCAATCCAAAGCGGCATGGCTTGGACAATCATTTCTCGCTGAATCCGACGACGGGATCGCTGAAAAAAGCCTCGTTTGACGAGCTTCAGGCCAAGCCTCTTTGGCGGTTAGCAGATTTCAAAAGCGTCCTGGTTGGTTTTGCGGAGGCGCCCGTGACACCTCGTGGCGTGTCAGGTGTTGGCAGCGCGTCGCTTTTCGTTTCCGTGTTGGATCACAATCGGGTTTCTGTGCCGTTTGCGTTGCGACTTATTGCGTGGCGTGACGCTCTTAGCTTTAAGCGGCTCGTCGCTCAAGACCTAGCCGATTTGGATGGGCGTTTTGTAAGTGAGGGCTTTTCTGCGGCGTTGAATTCGTCGCTGAGCTCGCGGTTCTTTGACGCTGTTTTGACGCGCATCAATAGCGCGTCATTGGAGCAAGGTTATGATGCCAGCAACGTCATCTCGTCGGTGGACGCGATTAGGAGCAGCAATGTTTCAGCGCGCGTCATTTATGAGTATGACGCTTTGTCTCAAAGCGCCTTGATTTCCTCGTTGGGGACAGACGCCAACCTTTTCATTGCTTATTTTGCCGGCGTGGATGTGTTTGGCCATGTCTATTTTCTTGAGGGCTGGCAGCAACCAGATGACAAGGCCGCGTCTGATCAGCTTGTTCGCTATTACCAGACGATTGATCGCTATGTATCCGAGATTCTTGTTGCCGCTGGTGAGAACGCGACGGTGATTGTTGTATCGGATCATGGCCATCAGAACGTGTCTTTTGATTTGTTTGAGCAGGAGCGATTGTTGAACATGACGGCAAGGATTGCGCCACACACGGCACCGGCGTCCTTTCTCGCGCTTGGCCCGCGTATCAAAGCAAACGTCACAGTTCAAAACGGCAGTCTTACCGACGTTGCGCCCACAGTTTTGACTTTGCTTGGCGAGCCGACTGATCAATTTCGTTTCGATGGCCGTGTTCTGAGTGACATCATTCGCGATGATAAAGTGGTGCGCTGAGCTGCGGCGCCATCGACATTTCTCGGTCTTGATGCGTGAGCATCGAATTTTTGTGTGATTCTCTTTAAACGATTCTTGTGTAAAAAGTTTTTGTCTACGGGTTGAAGCGGGGGGGGGGGGGGGGCGGGGGGGCGGGGGGGGGGGGAGGGCGGG
>Ga0315336_1000682_pt1 | contig 83671 bp, 66 predicted proteins | sample ASW5metaG_FD_204512 | JGI IMG/M metagenome (GOLD analysis project Ga0315336, IMG submission 204512) | Ammonia-oxidizing marine archaeal communities from Monterey Bay, California, United States - ASW #5 | ecosystem: Environmental > Aquatic > Marine > Intertidal zone | place: USA: California...
TTCGCTAGATTCGATTATTACATCTGTCAATTCGCTAGTTAACGTTTTTAGATAGAGCTCCTGTGGATCTATCGATATTTCTTTTCCTTGTTCAATAAAAGACAAACCTATCTTGTCATCAGAAGAAAATTCCGTTGATGCTCGAATTTGAACCGCAGTCTCAATCTCGAGAATTACTTTTTGAATAGCTTCGCGTCTAGATCCTTCTTTCATTGATTGCATACGAAGTCGAAGGTCTTGCAACCTATCTGTCATCCTTAGATTTAACCATTCCATTGAATCGATTGACCAAAGAATGCTCCGTCGGACGACTGGATATTCTACGTCAAAGAATAAGCCATACCCTTCCAAATAAAAACCTCGAACCTGGATTAGTCCAGCAAAAAATACTCGCCCAGCTAAGAGCGGCGGAAGTTTCTTCTCAAGTGTATCAACACCACGGCTAACTGCATCTTCAAGATGCTGCTCCATAGACTCCAACTGCAAAAGCAACTTCGCTTGATCAAGAGCTTCCGACTGTTGTTCAGACTGAGCACGCGCAGAAATAGGTGTAATAAATAGTATAAGGATAACGAAAACTTCTACACGCACATTACAAACTCCTCTTTAACAAGTTTACAAGAATCTTCTGCTTGCTATTGTGATGTCAGCACAAGATAATCGACAAAACCTTCAAGTGTTCCTAATTCTTCCTGTATCTGTTGCTGATCTACTCGCCTCTGTATATCAAACTCTTGCGATAATTCAGTCACCCAGAGCGCAAGTTCTTCTTGTTGTCGACGTTCACTCTGTGAAATAAGGCTTCGAACCTGTTGAAGTAAGTCTTTTTCATCAACAACAAATCCTGAACGAGACAACGGAGTAGCGATAGTTCTAGTCTCTGTGCTTGGCTTAGTTTCTACTGTGCCAGTAGATGAAACATCAGACCGCTGATCTAAAAAACTCACTGACTGTTCCGTCGCTAAGCCAGGAGACGTTGATTCTGGTGCAATCGTAGTATTTGTAGCCGAAGGTCTCTCTTGGGTAATATTGGCCCAACCCATCCGAAATACAAATTCTTCCGCTCCATAACGAATTTCAACTGTGGCAAGAGCAAATCCGACAACAAGGATCACAGTCGCTGCAATGACCCATTTAGCCATCCAAGGCCTTTGGTATCCAATGTCTCGATCAGAAACGATCCGATATCCTAAGTGAGGCTCTGGCGACCTCCACTTTTTAAGTGTACCGCGCAGAACGCGAAGAGACTCCAACTCTTTTACGCAATGATCACAGGTCTCTAGATGAGCTTCTAAGCGCTCACGCTCTTTTAACGCACACTCATCGTACAAATAATCGATCAGCGTATTCTGATCACCACAGACTTGAATTTTGTTCATTATCGCTCCCTGACAATTCGAGGGTAGAAAAGTTTTAAATTAGTTGACGCTAATGTTTTTGAAGAGACGCTTTCAAGGCGCTGTTTTAAAATTCTTAGCCCTTGATATAGACGGGTTTTGACAGTACTTAAAGGGCATTCTAGAACATCTGCAATTTCACGAAAAGTAAGACCATGGTACTCCTTCAAAACGATCACGACACGCTGATTTTCTGGCAGCGTTGCTATAGCCTTTGACACAACCCTATCAAGGTCACGTCGTATCACTCGATCCTCGATAGTCTCACTGCTAGAATTAACTTGCTGTTGCTCTTTTAAAGTTAACTCGTCTGAAGGCTGAACGAATTTCATTCTTCGTTCTCGACGTAACCAATCATGACAAAGATTCAATGTAATGCGGTAAAGCCAGGAAGAAAATTTTGACTGACCTTTAAAGTTTTTAAGACCACCGTACGCACGTATAAATGCTTCCTGGCAAACGTCATGAGCATCTTCTTTATTTCCTAGGACTCGATAAGCGAGAGCGTAAACCATCTTCTCCCACCGAATGACTAACTCGTTAAAGGCATCCGTGTCCCTATTGAGTGCCAACCGAATCAGATCGTCATCTGTTTTTTGCATTTCCCTGCTCTTACTTTAGACGAACAATATGATTGAAGGGTTTGGTTAAAATATTTTTTTTAAATTTGTTCTAAATAGCTTAAATGTCTACGCATCAACTTCTTAGGGAAGAATTCGTGACATAGTGCTAAGAAGCCGCTAAAGTGATAAACGCAGTATTTATAAGAGTAGGAATTTTTTAGGGCCGCATCGACACCTAGCTTGAACGACAACAGCCTATAAATCTCTAACTACACTCGCACAAACAGAGCTGGTTTTCTACTGTTGCTTATTTTTATCTCTTAAATACAAATTCGAAATGATCCAACTTTCCTCTCTGAATAAGGCCTTCGGTGTTCGTGTGCTCTTTCAAGATGTTACATGGCAAGTGCAGACAGGAGACCGCGTGGGGTTGTGTGGATCAAACGGTGTTGGGAAAACAACACTACTTAAGATAATGGCGCATCTTGAGGATCCTGACAATGGAACTGTAACTCAACCATCCAACTGTACAGTCGGCTACTTACCTCAAGACGGTCTTTCACACAAGGGCCACACACTATTCACAGAGGTCTCTACGGCTTTTAAATCCCTTCTTGCAATCCAGGCCGAGATGCGTGAACTTGAAAACCAATTAGAAGATCAAAGTTTGCTGCCAATTCAGCAACAAAAAATTTTAACCCGCTACAGTGAAGCACAAGAAACTTTCCGCCATCAAGGAGGCTACGATATCGAATCTCGGGTGACCAACGTATTACATGGGCTTGGATTCAAAAAAAATGATTTCGAAAAACCAACTGAAAATTTCTCAGGTGGATGGCAGATGCGTATTGCTCTAGCAAAACTCTTACTTAATCGACCAGATCTACTACTAATGGACGAGCCGACTAATCACCTTGACCTAGAAGCTAGCAACTGGCTCATAGAATTCCTGGTGTCCTATCCGCACACAGTTGTTCTTGTTTCGCACGACAGATTCTTTCTCGATAATGTTGTCACCGAAATTGCTGAAGTAAGCCTAAAAAAATTGACTACCTACCGTGGAAGCTACAGTGATTATCTCGTTGAACGTGAAGAGCGTCTTATTCGACTTAGGAAACAAAAAACCCGACAGGACGAAGAAATAGCTCGCATCCAGACATTCATAGACCGATTTCGATATAAAGCAACGAAAGCAGCTCAAGTACAGAGCCGCATAAAGATGCTAGAAAAGATCTCACCAATTGAAGTGCCACCTGATTATAAGCGCGTTCATTTTCATTTCCCACCAACAACCAAGAGCGGCCGTATCGTATTTGACCTTCGTGATGTGCAAAAATCTTACGGCAATCTCATGGTTTTCAATTGCGTCAATATCCATATCGAACGTGGAGACCGAATTGCAATGGTTGGTCCTAACGGTTCAGGAAAGTCTACTCTTATGCGTATTCTTGCTGGATCCGAATCTCCTGATCGTGGCATGCGAATCGAAGGACAGAATGTTGTAGCACAGTATTTTGCACAAGATGAGCCTGACCGCCTAGAAAAGCCTCTGTCCGTTTATGAAACACTTGCTACAGGATCACCTTTACATATGGTGCCAGCTATTCGGAATATTCTCGGCGGCTTCCTATTTGAGGGAGACGATGTCTACAAACGTGTGAGTGTCCTTTCAGGTGGCGAACGAACACGACTAGCAGTAGCCCGGATGTTGCTTCATCCATCCAACGTTTTACTTCTAGACGAACCAACCAATCATCTCGATATCGATTCGACAAACGTTTTACTCGATGCGCTCATTGACTACGGAGAAACTCTTATTTTCGTGTCTCACGATCGATACTTTGTTGATCGTCTAGCAACAAAGGTGCTTGAAATTGGCCATGGCAAAGCAGTTCTATATCCAGGCTCTTACGAGGAATTCCGTTGGAGCGTTGAACAACGAACAGAAACAGAATCGACAGAAAATAATCAAAAAAAGTTAAGTGCTAACAAACTCAAAAAATCTGAACATCGAAAGGTTCAGATAAAGAGCCGCCAGCACCGTACCCGACTTCGAAATCTGCAGACACGAATTACCGCTCTCGAACAACGTATTAATAAAAGCGAGAATGCCGTTCGGGAACTTGAGATAAAAATGTCTAAGCCAGGTTTTTTTGATGATCTTAAAGTGGCCCAGGAAGCTAATCGTCAACATCAAGCACTAATGTGGACAGTTGGAGATCTAATAAACCAGTGGGAAGCCCTTCAAAAAGAAGCCGAAGAACTATCTCAAGCCTAGCATGAACCATAATGCTACATCACTGGTGTAGCACTTTAAGCCCTTGGATGAGTTCTTCGATAAAGATCAGCTAGCTGTGAAACAGTTACATGAGTATAGCGCTGAGTCGTGCTAACCCGAGAATGTCCAAGTAATTCTTGAATTGTGCGTAGGTCAGCACCTCGCTCAAGCAAATGTGTTGCAAACGAATGTCGAAGTGCGTGTGGGCTAATACCAATTTTCGCACTCGATTGAATGACGTAGCGACGTACAAGCCTGTCAACGCTACGAGCCGACAGACGTTCTCCCCGATAGTTTAAAAAAACAGGCATAGCTGAAAATGACGAACCGTTAGGTGTCGGACGACCTGTTACAGATACTGAACTTGCAGAATGTCGTTGATCTTGAAGGTAACGGCGGATTGCTGTCGTGGCTGATCGATTGAACGGAACCATCCGCTCTTTCCCTCCTTTACCTCGAACTCTAACCAAACGACTACTGAGATTGATATCTTCAAGATTCAAGCCAACTAGTTCACTTAAACGAAGACCAGATGCGTAAAACAATTCCAAGATAGCACTATCGCGTCGACCAATAAGCGTGCCTAGGTCAGGAGCCTCAAGAAGTTCATGCATTTCATCAATATCCAAATGAGCAGGAATCTTGCGCTGGAGTTTCGGTGCGGTAATTAATGCACCCGGATCGTGCTTTAAACATCCTTCGCGTCGCAAATAACGCATGAAGGATCTAAGTGCAGCCAGTTTGCGTGCTGCCGATGACCCACTAATACCACGTCGATATAACTCACCTAAAAAATTATTAATGTCATGGTGATCAAGATTGGTTGGCATGACTTTTCGGCGATCTGGTGAACATTCAAGAAATATCAGAAACTGCAATATGTCGGTCTGATATGCAGAAACCGTATGTTTGGAAGCATTTCGGTTAAGCCGAAGATAATCAAGAAACGATTGAAGGTATTTTCTCATCAATGCATCCAGATAAAGTTTTCCAATCAGTAAGATCTCGGAGAGCTCTGTTTGCAATTGCTTGCTTCCTAGCCAACTTATTTCGTGGTGGACAATCCAATGGTGGAAAGAGTCCAAAAGCTATATTTGTAGGCTGATAGTTGATTGGATTCGCATTTGAAACATAGTAAGCTAGCGCCCCCATAGCAGTGGTTCTTGGCAAAACTGATGCTTCACGACCTCTCGCAATGGCAAATGCATTTAGACCAGCCATTAGACCAGAGGCTGCAGACTCAACATACCCTTCCACGCCAGAAATTTGACCTGCAAAGAACAGAGCAGGCTGATGTCGAACTTGCCATGTGTCACTAAGAATAGTTGGTGCGTTGATATAAGTATTACGATGAATTATTCCATAGCGAACGAACTCAGCTTGTTCTAATCCAGGTATTAGGCAAAACACCCTTCGCTGTTCGCCCCACTTAAGCTGAGTTTGACATCCAACCAAACTGTAATGGTCAGCTGCAATGTCGTCCTGTCGTAATTGTACGACTGCATGAGGTCGCTTGCCCGTAGCTGGATCGATCAAACCTACAGGTTTCATTGGACCAAAACGGAGTGTGTCAAGACCACGATGAGCCATGACTTCTACAGGAAGACACCCTTCGAAAAATTGTGTTTGATCGAAATCGTGTCGCTCAACAAGCTCACTGTTAATTAACTCATGATGCAGCGTACGGTATTGCGGCTCACTCATAGGACAATTAAGATAGTCGCCGTCTTTGTTCTGTGCGTGACATGCATCATCTATCCCGGACGAATCTAAACTAGCTTGACGACTCCAGCGTGATGCCCAAAATGCCTTTCTGAGATCAATCGAATCCGCCAAAACGATAGGACTGATAGCATCGTAGAAGTACAACTGCTTGTGTCCGACTAGCTTACTAATAGCAGATGAGAACGCATCAGAACTGAGCGGCCCAGTAGCAATAATAACTGGTGATGTGGATGTTCTAATGGGAATATCACGGATTTCTTCACGCCGGATGGTTATTAGTGGATGACATTCGAGAGCCTTAGTCACTTCCTCAGCAAATTGTTTCCTGTCAACTGCTAATGCTCCGCCAGCTGGCACTTTCGTTTTGTTGGCAATCCTCATGATGAGAGACCCCAATTGGCGCATTTCTTCCTTTAATAGACCAACAGCATTCTCCAATTTACTCCCACGAAAGGAGTTGCTACATACGAGCTCACCTAAGCGGTCAGTCTGATGAACTTTCGTTGAGCGCACTGGTCTCATTTCATATAATGTAACCGAGAGACCACGAGAGGCCAACTGCCACGCAGCTTCGCTGCCAGCTAATCCACCACCGATAATCTTAACCATGACTTCCCTGGGTTTATGCACTTAATCTGTTGAGTTTTCTAGACTGTAAAGTACTAGTTAAACGGATATAAGTGAAGAAGCTTGCTAACACTCTCGCTGAGAGATGTGAGCAAGCTATTTATTGTTGCACTATACTGCTGCGAGTTCCTCATTACGCATATAATCACAACCTTCTTTATAACAAAGGACCTGACGGCCATGGCGCTTAGTCACTTTTTCAACAAGTAATGGTGAATCACACTTAGGACATTTTTCCTGTAACGGTTTGTTCCAAACCGTAAAATCGCAATTAGGATAGTTACTGCAACCATAAAACGCACGACCACGTCTCGACTTTCGCTCAACGATATCACCACCATCTGTTGGACAGGAAACGCCCATACTCTTGAGCTTAATGTAACGACATTTTGGATAGTTGCTGCAGGCAGTGAATTCCCCAAACCGCCCCTGCTTTACGACCAAATTCGATTCACATTGTGGACACTTCTCATCGAGCGTTCGGTCAGGCTTAGCAGCAGCTAACCCGGAGGATGTCTCGATTAATTTACGCGTCGTTTTGCACTCGGGATAAGCTGTGCAGGCGAAAAACTGACCGAACCGACCACGCTTGAGCATCATCGGCTTTCCACAGTTTTCACACGGTTCTTTTTCGGCCTTGTCTGCTAACTCTTTTTCGTTTCCGATCTCGCCTGTATAGGTGCAATCCGGGTACGCACTACAAGTCAAGAACATGCCAAACTTACCTGGTCGTTCGAGTACTGCCTTCTTACATTCTGGACATTTTTCACCAGTGGGCACCCCACCCCTAATGTCTGGCATCTCTTCTTGCAACCGAATGATGTCATTGAGCAGTGGTTTATAAAAATTAGTCAACACCTCAACATAATCATTGGTGCCACTTTCTATTTTGTCGAGTAACTCTTCCATCTCACGGGTGTACTCGACCTGAACAATGCCGTCCCACGATTCCACTAACAACTTAGTGACAACGCGACCGAGTCTCCTTGGTTTCAAGCGCCCTTCAATCTTGAAAACGTAATCGCGCTGCTGAACCTTTTGGATAGTCGCTGCATAGGTACTAGGACGACCAATACCATTTTCTTCCAGCTCCTTGACAAGCATCGCCTCGGTGAACCGAGGGGGTGGCTGGGTAAATTTCTGCTCTGGTATGAGCTTCTTAAGTGAAACCACGTCACCCTTACCAAGAACTGGCAAGAAACCTGTACCCACATCAGTCTCCTCTATCGGTGTCGGACTTTTCGGATTGTCTTTGTCTTCTGGAGTGTCCTTTTCATACACAGTCAACCAGCCCCGGAAATTCGGCACCGAGCCCTTAGCTCGCAAAACGTAATCTCCAGCATGCACGTCCACCGTCGTATCGTCGAACGTCGCCGGCGGCATTTGCGAAGCCACGAATCGATTCCAAATCAAACGATAAAGGTAGTACTGCTCTCTCGTCAGATGAGGACGTACAGTTTCTGGATCATAGGAGGTCGAGGTCGGACGAATGGCCTCATGCGCATCTTGTGCACCCTTCTTACTTCGATATCGATTAGCATTCTGTGGAAGAAATTCTGAGCCATATTTCTTGCCGATAAACTCGCGCACATCTACTATCGCTTGCTCTGAAACACGGGTCGAATCTGTGCGCATGTACGTGATGAGTCCCACCACACCTTCTCCAGGAAGATCAATTCCTTCGTAGAGTTGCTGCGCAATCTGCATGGTCCGCCTAACAGGAGACTTCGACGCCTGCTGAAGCTTGCTAGTAATAAACGGTGGTGCAGCTGATTTTTTCCGTTCTTTGTGGGCAACGGACTTAATTACAAATTTAGCCTTCTCAAGATCAGTAATAACGACATTGGCCTGTTTCTCATTCTCAATCTTGATGGTGCTTTTACCCTTCTTGGTAAGCTTCGCTTCAAACTCCGGAGGTGATACCCCCTCAAGACGAGCTAGTACATGCCAATATTCTTCGGATTGAAAAGCATCGATCTCATCCTCACGGTCACATACGAGCCTCAACGCGACTGATTGGACTCGACCGGCACTTAAATTACGACGAACCTTATTCCACAACAAACGGCTGAGTTTGTAACCAACTAGCCTGTCTATCACCCGTCGGGCCTGTTGTGCATAGAACATTGGCAGATCAATTTCGCCAACATTCTTGAGCGCCTTTTCGACGGCCGGTTTGGTAATCTCGTTAAACATCAGGCGGCCGACTTTACGCTTCTTAGTACCCAGCAGCTTCGCCAAATGCCAGCCAATGGCCTCACCTTCTCGGTCAGGGTCTGTCGCCACATAGATTTCATTGACACTCTTGGCGGCGGCCTTAAGCTCTTTGACTACCTTGGGGTTGGTAATTTCATAGACAGGTTCGAAACCGTTTTTTATATCGATACCTTCATCTAACGGATTACCTTCCGCTGTCTTTTTCTTCGGAGACTTTGGTAAATCTCGCACATGTCCTACTGAAGCAACTACCTTGTAGTCCTTACCAAGGTACTTGTTAATCGTCTTGGCCTTGGCCGGCGACTCAACGATGACAAGAGTTTTTGCCATATCTCCTCAACTCTGTATCTACCTTAACATCATCATTATCAAGACACCGTATCCAAATCAAACAAAGCTTCCTCCGTGTCAATATCGGAACTCTAGCCATAAACCATCAGTCTACTAAATAATTAACCTTATATTTACGGTGTAGCAGATACATACTTAAGAACTGTTGTTCATTAGAAAAATCTCTATCTAAATACCTTGCTAATCTCTGCAAAGCTTTGCTTTGAATGGACTTAAGGAAAATGAAGCAATCTTTTTCTGCAAGACTCATATGGAAGCTTATTCTAACTAACTATCTAGTTCTATTGGATATATCACATCAAAATGCAGCATTAGGCCTAGTAAAACCAGTATAGTATGGCACTGTCATGACATAGCAAACTTATAACTTGCTTGCGTGTTTTAGCTGGTAATGACTATAGTTGAGAAGTATATCGATGTTCTGGGCATTTTCTAGGTTCACCATTCTTGCAGTGGTGCTGACTGCCAGTTCAATCCTGGTTGTTCACGCAGACAACAGATCCGATGCTAAAGCACAGGTAGAATTTGGAATTCTGGTTGCTAAGCAGGAATTATGGCAAGAAGCTATATCTCGTTGGGAACAAGCTGTCAAGATTGACCCCAGCTATGCAGCAGCTTGGAATAATCTAGGTATCGCATGTGAGCGACAAGGGCTATTCGATAGAGCAAGTGATGCCTACGAGAAAGCACTTAATCTGGAACCTAATAATATATTTATCCAGCAGAACTACGATCTTTTTAGAGAAGTAAATGACCGCTTGCGCCAAAACGATCGCTAGTCTAATCCTGATTGCCAGTTTTTCAGCTTGTACGACAAATTACTTTGAAGTACCTGTTGAAACACCACTCGAACCTAAAATCGATGTCTCTCGTTTTCAGCGTGTTCTAATTGCTGGTTTCGTAACAGCCGGCAGTAAAGAGATTGACACAAATCTAGAAACAGCTCGGATGTTAAAAAGTCAACTTCGGAATAACTCGAATTTGCAAGTAATCGATGCTGAAGTCTTCCAAATGAAGATCGTTGCGGAAAGACAAGGCACCGTCAGTCGCGCAACGGAAGAACAGCAAGAGCCAATCTCTACAGAAAATATTGAAGATGGGTTAACAGAGGATAAAGTCTCATCAGAAGAAAACGAACAAGACCTAGAAGCATATGAACATATCTTTGCCAATGTAAACTACTGGAAACAGCTGGGCGAAGAATACCAGAGTCCTTTAATCGTAACAGGAACGATTTATTTTGCCCCTCATCAACGTTCAGGAATGGTTAACAGAGAACGAGAAATCTACGATTCATTTGGACGTCGTCAAGTAATCCCGCTCAGAACTTACCAAGACCGTAAGGGATATGTGCTGAGTCCGAAATTTGTTTTCATCGATGGAAATACTGGTGCCACTTTGTACACACAGCGAAATCGCGAGGAAATCTTGTACGATGCCGCTCAGAACAGACCAGCGCTTTCGTCATATTTTGAACTAATGGATCGGTTGTTGCCCTCATTCGTGGGCACACTAAGTAACGAAAGTATTCAAGGCGTTCGTATCCTACTCAAATAAACAGTTCGCCACTAGCTTTACAACAGTACTAAAGCGATATTACGCTTTACAGCTGACGGATAGCACTTGTTGTTTTTATGAGAACGAGTAAAAATTTATAAGAAAGGTAAACTCTTGTACGCAATCATTAAAAGTGGAGGGAGACAGATTCTGGTTAAAACCGGAACTACGATCTCAATTGATCATACACAACACTTGCCTGGTGAGAAGATCGCATTTGAAGAGGTGTTGTTTATTTCAGGAAGCCAAGGTGATTTTATCGCTGGTTCACCTTGTGTCCAAAATGCACGCGTAATAGGAATCGTCACTGGCAATGAAAAAGGTGAGAAGATTAGAGTATTCCGTCGTAAACGTCGAAAAGGAATGCGTCGCACGACAGGGCACCGGACAAAGCTGACCAAAGTTCGAATTACCGAAATCGAAAGGAACTAAAGGTATGGCACATAAAAAGGGACAGGGCAGCTCCCGTAACGGGCGAGATAGTCAAGCCCAGCGACTTGGAGTAAAACGATTTGATGGAAATCTAGTGAAGGGCGGAACCATCCTTGTGCGCCAACGAGGACGACGGCTTCGTCCTGGTCTCAATGTTGGACTTGGGAAAGACGATACCTTGTTTGCAACAATTGCAGGACGAGTTGTGTTCGAAGATCATGGTTCCAGAGGACGAATAGTTAGTATTATTCCTATCGATAGCGCATAGAATCGCATCAACTAACAATGGAATAAACCTAATATTTTCATCGAATTTTTTTTCATTCAGAACTACATCTTGCATACAGTATTCCTAGGCTGATGTTAGCATCGCATATTACCTTAACAAGTGACCCTTCACTTATATATTCACAATGCTCAATTTAAGACACGTGACTACCCTCTAGTTATGCCAAAAACAGGGCGTCCTTGCAAAGTATGTTCGTCGACCAAGTCGACATCCAAGTCGTAGCTGGTGATGGCGGAGGCGGTTGTATAAGCTTCCGTCGCGAAAAGTTTATTCCCCGAGGGGGACCAGACGGAGGCGACGGAGGGCGTGGTGGTTCAGTGCACCTGACAGTAAGCTCTCATCATAATACGCTCATCAATTACAAGTACCATACTCAGTTCCGTGCAAAACGTGGCAAGCATGGAGAGGGGTCCAGCCGTAGTGGACGTGCCGGTGAAAACTTAGTGCTCAATGTGCCAATCGGAACGGTTGTTTACGAGAAGACGAACGGTGACTTTATTAAATTAGCCGACCTGACAAATATAGGTCAAAATTTATTAGTAGCAAGCGGAGGACGTGGAGGTAGAGGAAACGAGCGTTTTGCATCCTCGACGAATCGGGCACCACGTCGAGCTGATTCTGGAATGCCTGGAGAAACACGACACTTGCGCCTCTCTCTAAAGCTTCTAGCTGATGTAGGTTTAGTTGGGTTACCTAATGTAGGCAAATCAACTTTACTCGCTCGCCTCTCCGAAGCACGACCAAAAATTGCTGATTACCCATTTACCACGCTCACACCTCATCTTGGTGTTGTTCAACTCGACGAGAGTCGTAGCTTTGTCCTTGCTGATGTGCCTGGTCTCATCAAAGGAGCGCACGAGGGGCACGGACTTGGACACCAATTCTTGAGTCATCTCGAGAGAACTAAGCTTTTGGTACATGTTATCGACGTATCGTCTAATTCAGGACGTGATCCGGTTAAAGACTTCGAGGTTGTCTGCCAAGAACTGGCTTCTTATACCGAAAACAATATTCGCACATCAGAAAATATCAATAATAGACTTACTAACAAGTTACAGGTGGTGGCTGCCAATAAAATTGATACACTTAGAGACCGAAACCGTCTAGAGATTCTAAAACAAAAGTTTAAGTCACGTTCAGTTGAAATTTATCCTATCTCAGCAGTCACAGGCGAAGGCCTTGGTCCGCTTAGTGAAGCTATGTGGAAAAGACTGGCCACAAGAGGAATAGATGCTTTACAAGAAATTAAAAAACAGGTATCCAACGAGTGAACAACCAAAAACGTACTGGAGTCTTTGGAGGAACTTTCGATCCTATTCACTATGGACATATCGATGCAGTTAAAGCTGCACGCAATGCACTTGACCTCGACACTGTACTTCTAGTTCCTACAAAGGCAAATCCTCATCGGTCATCTTTGCCAATCGTATCTGAATTTCATCGTTTCGCAATGGTTGCCTTAGCAGTTGTTGACCACGAACGACTATGTGCATCCGATATCGAATTAGTAGTGCCTGATCTTTCATTCACAGCAGTCACATTGGAACGATTAGCGCATGCTGGTGCAATGCCAGAGGAGATCTTCTTCATCACAGGTGCGGACGCTTTTGCAGAAGTAGCCACATGGCACGACTATCCGAATCTGCTTAATCGAAGCCATTTCGTCGTTGTCTCACGACCAAATTTCCCTGCATCTTATATTCGCGAACAACTTCCAGATCTGGCCTCCAGGATGCATGCAGTATCGAACAATCATACAAAAACTAGTTCTAATACCAAACCAGAGATCTGGCTTGTTGATACCAAAACTCGTGATATTTCTTCATCAAATATCCGCCATAACATATTACGGGGACGATCAATTTCCGGTCTTGTACCGCCGATGGTCGACGCTTACATAAAACGAAACAACCTATATTCTTCGTCTAATATAAACAGCGACTAGTATGAGTGACAAAATTCAAGACATAACACTACTACCAGACCATATATGCCAGATTGTAAATGCTGCACAGGACAAGAAAGCCTTCGATATATTGGTGCTGAGCCTCCAAGGCCCCTCTACCTTCACCGATTACTTCATCATGTGTTCAGCAACTAGTACGCGTCAGGTTAAAGCTGTCGTCGAAGGAATAGAACAGGCTTTAAAAACAGTGCAGCACCCACTATCTCACATCGAAGGCTACGAGAATGGCAAATGGGTACTTATGGACATCTTCGATCTAGTGATCCACGTTTTTACTCCAGACACGCGTCGCTTCTACGATCTCGAACGCCTGTGGGGAAACGCTCTAAGGATTAAAATTCCTGAAGTACCCTTTCCCTACTAACCCTCTGTTTTAAAGAAACTAATGCACTAGTGACACAGTCTTGCTATTGTTCTTGATTACGTTCGATTGCTTGGATAATCTCTTGCGAAACATCTGAGGGTGGTTGTTCACCGTTAATACATAACCAATTTGGTTGCTGGGCTTGTTTAAGATAACTCTCTCTAACTCGTATTTGTAACTCAAGATCTTTTTCGTATCGATCCCGACCTGCAACCTTTCGCTCAATAGCAGTTTCTGGAGTGATATCTAACAGAATAGTAAGATCTGGTTGTGGTAAAAAAGTCTGTAGGTCGATAAGCCAAGCACGATTAAGTCCTTCGGCCTCCCCATAGGCAATACTTGAAGCGATATAACGATCACAAATAAGCTTAATATCAGCTTGTTGCCAACGCGTAAGATCTGCACGTCGTTCGTATCGATTGGCGACATACAAAAGCTGCATAACCTCTGCATCATAATCACGCTCACCCTGAAGTGCCCTGGCAATCTCTTCACCAATTGACGTGCCATAATCTGGAAATGACATAATGCGCGATTTGAATCCGTTTGAACGAAATCGATCCCTTAGAAGCAAAGCTTGTGTCTCCTTGCCACTTTGGTCGAGCCCTTCGAAAGCAATAAGCATGACTGGTCCTTACGTTTCGAGATAAACCAAATCATCAAATGACTGGCGACGTCGAATAATTTCCCAATCATCGCCATCGACCATGACTTCAGCCGGTAATGGATGTCGATTATAGTTTGAAGCCATAGCTGACCCGTAGGCACCTGCATCGAAGATTGCAATAAGATCACCTACTTTTGGTAATGGCATCCTCTCCCCCATAGCAACTATATCGCTAGTCTCACAGAGAGGTCCGACTAGATCACAGGTAACTACGTTATTCAGATTCTGACCTAACAATCTAACCCGGTGAGTAGCACCGTAAAGCGCTGGCCGCAAAAATTCGCTCATTCCAGCATCTAGCACCACAAAGAACCTATCACCTTCTTGATTTTTTACATCAACCACACTCGTCAAGAGAACGCCTGCCGGACCTACGATCCATCGTCCTGGTTCAACTAAAAGTGAAAGCTGAGTTAAAGACACTGCATCAATCAATGCAGAGGCATACGCTGAAACACTCGAAGTCTCGGACCCATCATATGAAATACCTAAGCCCCCTCCAAGATCGAGATGTTCAAGCTGTATCCCATCGTCAGAAAGTTCTCGTGCAAGACTCACGATCGCTTTCGCCGCACTCCGAAGAGGATTTAGCTCTACGATCTGCGAACCGATGTGTATATGAAGTCCAACTACGATTAATCCTTGATACTTATTAACACGTTGACATACTTCACGCGCTAATCCAATTGGCACACCAAATTTATGAAATCGCTTGCCTGTTGAAATTTGTGGATAGCCACCCGCCTCGACATCTGGGTTGACACGTAGCGCCACACGAGCTTGTTTGCCCTGTGCTAGTGCCAAGCGATCAATTCGCTCAAGTTCACCAAGCGACTCAGCATTAATCGCTTGCAAGCCGAGACTGACTGCTCGTTCTAGCTCAAGCTTTGACTTCCCAACACCAGTGAACACAATGTCTTGTGGTTGAAAGCCAGCCCGAAGCGCTACTTCAAGTTCGCCACCAGAATTAACATCAGCTCCACTTCCAAGCTTATTTACCAAACGAGCAATCGCCAGGGTTGAATTCGCTTTAAGTGCATAATGCACACGGTGTGGATAATCCAAAAAAGCATTATCAAACTCGTTATACCTTCGGCGGATTACATTAGAGCTGTAGACATACACAGGTGTCCCCACCTGTCTCAAAATAACTCTGGCTGAGACAGCATCGTTAGTCTTTGCAAAGAGATCAAAAGAAGAATCAGTCACTTATGTTTGTTTTTCTCAGTTACCGTATCTGCCATTGATTCGATAGAACAACTTTAGGCATAGCAAACTCGGCATTGTACGTGCAACCTAGCACGTAATCCAGCTAAACTAATCATTGAAAAAAACCAGCAGTATTATGATGTAACAGCTAAGAAAGGTAACAACTAAATAGAAACTGTGCCCTTGACCGGAACGATACCTGGAGCTGAGGTGGTCACCGGTTCCACGGTTGATTCAACCAAACACCAAGCATTCGTTTCTTGAAGGATTTGCTTGGCAAAACTGGCGTGTAGTGCATGGCCACCGCGATGGACTACTAAGTGACCAATAAGCGGATACCCAACGAGTGAAAGATCTCCAATAACGTCGAGAATTTTATGCCGGACAAACTCGTCCTCAAATCTCAATGAACTGTTGAGTACACCTGTTTCTCCGAGCACGATCGCATTGTCGAGCGAACCTCCAAGCGCTAATCCTTTTTGGCGAAGCATCTCCACTTCCTTTAAAAAACCAAATGTTCGGGCTGGAGCAATCTCGTCAATGAAAGAATCCTCCGTTAAGTATAAACTGCGCGACTGATGTCGAAGAAGCGGGTGATCAAAGCTAATACTATACGTAACTTTAAAATGCTCTGACGGATATAAAACGATACGCTTATCGCCTTTCGATATTGAGATAGGACGAAGCACTTTAAGAAATTTCCGTGGAGTTGTTAGCGACTTAATTCCTGCCTCGTGCACCAAATACACAAAGGATGCAGCACTTCCATCCATGATTGGCACTTCTGCTTGATTCAATTCAACGATTACGTTGTCGATGCCTAAACTTAACAGTGCGGCGAGAAGATGTTCAACCGTTTCAACTGAAGCTGAACTTTGAGTTAATGCCGTCGCATAATGGATACCAGAGATTGAATCAACATTAGCTGGGATCTCAAGACCATTGAGATCGAGTCGCCTGAAAACAATGCCTTTATTCGAAGGTGCGGGCCTTAGACTCAGAATTCCTTTATGGCCTGAATGAAGTCCAATACCAGAACATGTAACCTGGCGACGGACTGTCTTCTGTGTTTGTATCACGTCTTACAACCTTAAATGTTATCTGGCAACAAAATGCAAACCTTTAATTAATAGCACATTTTGTATGCGCTTAGAAAGAAGAGAGCACATTTTGTATGCGCTTAGAAATGAAGAGCTTTCTTTGCAGTTTAATGGTTTATTAGCCAAGAAAGAAGCCTTGATAGTCGCTTAAGTATAAACAAATAAGGAACTTAAGTGCCTTTAAAGTCACTTATTTCCTAAGATCGAACGAAGAAACTGACCAGTATGAGAATTTGACACTTTTGCGACAACCTCAGGTGTGCCTTCCGTAACGATCTGACCACCAAAATCCCCACCTTCAGGTCCAAGATCAACAATATGATCAGCGGTTTTTATAACATCGAGATTATGTTCGATTACGACAACTGTGTTCCCTTGATTAACCAGTTTGTTTAAGACATCCAAAAGGCGACGAGTATCCTCAAAGTGAAGACCAGTTGTTGGTTCATCCAAAATATAAAGAGTTCGTCCGGTGCTTCGACGAGAAAGCTCCTTTGCCAATTTCACACGCTGCGCTTCTCCACCACTTAATGTGGTGGAAGATTGACCGAGCTCAACATAGCCAAGCCCTACATCCTGAAGCGTCCCTAACCTACCAGCAATCAGCGGAAAGTTTTCCAAAAGCGGTATGGCCTGTTCAACTGTTAAACCAAGTACGTCACTAATTGAAGCACCTCGATACCTTACATCCAAAGTTTCACGATTATAACGCTGCCCTTTGCACTGCTCACAAGTAACATAGACATCGGGAAGGAAATGCATCTTAATTGCGATGACACCACCTCCCTTACAAGCTTCGCACCGACCACCTTTAACATTAAAGGAGAACCGGCTAGGTCGATATCCTCTAGTCCTAGACTCTGGTAACATCGCATATAGCTCACGAATGAAAGTGAACATTCCAGTATACGTTGCAGGATTTGATCTAGGGGTCCTCCCAATAGGTGATTGATCGATCTGAATAACTTTATCTATTAAATCTACTCCCTCAATTGCATTATGGAGACCTGGTTCAGCTGAAGCTCGATACAAAATACGAGCCAACGCTCGAAACAAGATATCGTTAACCAAAGTCGATTTTCCAGATCCACTCACACCCGTCACAGCAATCAATAAGCCTAGAGGGAATTTTACGTCGAGCGATTTAAGATTATTAGCTCTAGCACATCGAACAACGAGCTCACCCCTGAGGTTCGATCGTCGAACAGTTGGTATCGGAATCGTTCGTTCTTCACGTAAATATTGACCTGTTAAAGACTTAACACCATTCTCTAATAATTTAGATGTCGACCCCTGAAAAATAACCCTCCCTCCATGTTCTCCTGCACCTAATCCCAAATCGATAACATAATCTGCAGAACGAATCGTTTCTTCGTCATGTTCCACCACTACCACCGTATTACCTAAATCGCGAAGGCGAGCTAGGGCTTCTAATAACAAACGGTTGTCTCGTTGATGTAGTCCAATCGATGGCTCGTCGAGCACATAAAGCACCTGCGTTAGATTCGCACCAATCTGGGTTGCTAAACGAATACGTTGTGCTTCTCCACTAGACAGTGTTTCGGATCCTCGAGCAAGCGTGAGATAGCCAATACCTACATCAACCAAAAAATGTAAACGCTCACATATCTCGTGTAGCACACGATCAGCCACAAGGGCTTCACGCTTAGTTAATTTGATTCCCTCAAATGTTGATAGGGCTTCGGAAATTGAAAGACCAATGTAATCTGAAATTGTTCGTCCTTTTACACGAACTGCGCAGCTTTCAGCTCGCAACCGTTTTCCCTGACAAACCGGACAGGAACGACGTGAGCGATAAATCTCAAGCTCTTCCTGTTGTGACGAAGACCCTGACTCATAACGGCGTTGAAGATTTGGAATAATGCCTTCAAAATCTTTTCCAAATGGATCAACTACCGAACGTCGTCGAAGACTCGAGGTTTTCTTTTTTCGAACTTTATGTGTGTCACCCTTAAACCCATACAATAAAAGTTCACGGTGCTTTCGCGAAAGCCGTGCAAATGGTTTCTCGAGATCCAGTAAAAAAGAACGGGCTAACTTTGCTAGGGCTTCACGCACAAGTTTCTGATCGCCATGAACCCAAGGATGAATAGCACCGTTAGAAAGTGACTGAGTCGCATCAGGCACAATAAGTTCCGGATCAAAATCCTCAACTTTTCCTAAACCTTTACATGCCCCACATGCGCCGTGCATTGAATTAAACGAGAAAATACGAGGTGTTAACTCTGGCATATTAGTGCTGCAGTTTACACAAGCCAGCCGACGAGAAAATAGTCTGTCTCCACCCCCTAATGTATTCACAATGACAACGTCATTGCCAAATCTAAGAGCAATCTCAAGTGATTTTCTTAAACGTAGTTCAGCACCCGGTCTAACGATTAAGCGATCGATCATTGCATCAATCCAATGATTTTTTCTCCGGTCTAGTTTGTGATCTTCTTCTAAGGAACGAACATCCCCATTAATGCGAACCTTAAGTAGCCCCTTAGCGCTAAGCGCAGCTAACTCTTTCTTGAACTCTCCCTTGCGTCCTCGAACAATCGGTGCGAATACATTAATACGCTCATCTGTTCGTCCTTCGTGAATAGCTTTGATGATTTCTTCTATTGACTGAGAACTAATCTCAAGTCCACAAGATGGACAGTGGGGAATACCGATATTGGCAAATAGTAAACGTAAGTAATCATAGATCTCTGTAACAGTGCCAACTGTCGACCGAGGGTTCGAACCAGTCGTGCGTTGTTCAATTGAGATAGCTGGAGAAAGACCGCTGATTTGATCAACATCAGGTTTTTCTACTTGTTCAAGAAACTGACGTGCGTAAACCGAAAGGGATTCAACGTAACGCCTCTGTCCTTCTGCATAAACGGTGTCAAAAGCTAACGACGATTTACCAGAACCCGACAAACCTGTAATCACGACTAGTTTGTCGCGAGGGATTTTTACATCAATGTTCTTTAGGTTATGAACGCGTGCACCACGTACTTCAATAACGTTTTGAGACATCGAATCTCTTAATAACTACTCAAGCTATAAAAACTCGTGATGCTATCACGATCAAGAATCTAGTAATGATGAAGCATCCGAAGCGTAAGGTCGAATAGCAATATCAAGACGATACGCAGTATTATTCGACGCAACTATAAGACCACCAACCGGATCGAAAGCGAGACCAACTAAGGAACTAGCAGCTAGGACTTGAACAACTGAACCATTACGTTCAACGCGGTACAAACCAGCCATTCCAGCAAGCGCCTCGACGACGTACAGCAAACCTTGAGCATCAAAGGCAATACCTTGAGGTCTACCAAAAAATCGATATATTTTTTCAACTTTTCCAGTTTGATCTATTCGATACACACAATCGCACGATGACATTGTCGGAGACGTTACATAGAGCGTATCATCCGGCCCCCAAGCAAGATGAAAAGCTGCAACACTAGCCGGAAGCGTGGCAAACGCGGTGGCATGACCAGACGTTCCAACACGAAATATCGTGCCTGATCGATCTCCCACGTACAATGTACCATCAGGACTAAAAGCCAAACCAGAAGCCACTCCAAGGTCAGAAATAAAGACATCGAATGAACCATCCTGAGACACTCGATAGACAGAACCGTCAAAACGACTTGACACATATAGCTGATTATCTGGTGCAAATGCCATCGATGTAGCATTCGTAATACCTGAGACAAAGGGCTCACGAAACCCATCACGCCTGACACGAAATACAGACACAGGAGACTGCTCACCTCGTGCACCGCTATAAGTTAAATATAAATAGCCCTCACGATCGATGACAGGATTGTCGACTTGGTGTAAACCAGAAGCAACCCGAGAACCAATCTCAACAAATACTGTTTCACCCAAAGCATCACCAAACCTAACCGGCGTGTGCCCCCGTTTTAAACCAGTTGGAACTATAAGCGATACAGACTGGGATGAAGCATGAACGACCTGGGCTTGTTCGGATCCAAGATAAACCTCTGGCAATTTGAATCCTTCAGTTATTAAGTTCATGCCATTAATTGCGATCCGACCACCCTCAACAGCCCAAAGGGGATGAATTGAGGTAATGTGATTTTTGGCAACTATGGGATGCATAAATTTGTGTTACGAGCAGAGACTACGATTCGTCGAGCTCGATGTTCCAATACAGATAATCACGCCAACTCTCTGGAGTATTTTTAAGTCCTATGGTAAGTCTGGCAACCGGAGGTCTGGTTGGTCGTCGCGGCGAACGAATCACACACATACCAGCCTGAGCAGGTGTCCGCCCACCTTTTTTTCGATTACACATAATGCACGAAGTCACGATGTTTTCCCAATTCTTACGCCCACCTTGTGACACTGGAACCACGTGATCAAATGTTAGATCAGATACTTGAAATTGCTTGCCACAGTACTGACACCGGCTATGATCTCGAGCATAGATATTCACTCTAGAAAACGGCACATAATAGGAACGCCGCCTAATCGTAACGTAACGAAGCAAGCGAATGATCGATGGTAACTTGAAAGAAATCGAAACCGATCTAATTTCTCGTTCGTGGACTGATAGTACTTCGACTTTGCCCTGACACCACAGCGTGATTGCCTTACGCCAATCGACAACCCTCAAAGGCTCATAGGTCGCGTTTAATAAAAGAGTTTGTTCCATCTATATGAACAACTTAAAGTTCATGCTTACGGTTTAGTATTTCCTACCACTACAATTTTGAGCCTATCGCCTGACTTCGGTTGTTCGTTCACCGAATAATCATTTATGATTGCCAAAGTCGTTGCTTCCACAATGTCTTCACCGCCTAACTTGGCGATCTCCTCCCAAGTATCCCCATGCTGAGCGGTGTATAAAGCAATTTCATTAGGAAGTATAAGATCCGCCTCTTGACGAGTAAGTGGCCGAAAAGACCTAATGCTTTGATTTACCTCACGCTCAATCTGAAACATACCTCCAACTGGTCCGATAGCCCCAAACGCATACAAAGATCGATTGTGACGGATATGCGCTACAAGAGCTGTAATTTCACCGATTTCACTGTCCCGTCCACTATATGTACCAAGGTATGCAGTTAAACCATTTATTTGCATTCGTTGACCTGAACGATGCAGATACCCAGCATTGCGCATATTGACCTGAGCTATTTCTTGAAGATCAACTCCACGACGATCCTCAGCCAGTTGAAGCAACATATAGAGCTCTTGGTCAGGCCATTTAGCTAACACAGTAGTATCGTTATTCTGAATAGACCAACCTTTAGGAAAATTAAGAGCAATTCTAAGGTTTGGATGAAGAAATTCATTTCCCCGGACAATACCATCCTCAGGATTATCACCAAACTGGAGACCCTCAATCCTATTAAGATAGTTACTACGCTCAACGCGTAGCGAAGTAGGATTCACAATCTTGAGTAATTTGTCGATAGTGGAACGAAGCTCTATGACACGATCTACTGGCTCTGGGTGCGTCGATAGCCAGTTAGGTGCACCGTTACGATCGCTCGCCTCATTAACCCTTGCCAACGTTGATAACATGCCTGAAACTCCCTCTGGATTCCATCCCCCATTTAATGCATATTCTGCTCCTAATCGATCGGCTTGCACCTCATCATTTCGACTAAACTTTAGAAACAGTAAACCGAGACCAGCACCCAAAGTATCGCCGAGACTAGGCACACCATATGGATTTGTACGCATCTGTGGAACAAAAATTTGTCCTAGCATCACTCCTAATTCAGCACCATAAGCCCGAGTGTACGCCTGCACAGAGTGACGGGCAGTCACATGACCAATCTCATGTCCGAGCACTCCGGCTAGTTCTGCTTCGTCTCCAAGATAAGCCATAATGCCGCGTGTTAAATAGATGTACCCCCCAGGAAGAGCAAACGCATTGATTGCAGGAGAATCAATAATGTTAAATTTCCAGGGTAAATTTGGACGATGAGATAAATCTGCCAGCGCATATCCGATGCTTTCAACGTACTCTTGTAACGTAGCATCTTTATAAACACCCATATCCTGTAGAATTTCAATATTAGTTTCATGTCCAATTGAAATTTCTTGCGCCTCACTTATCATCACGAACTCACGCTGCCCAGTTACAGGATTAGTTGCGCACGAACTGACAATGACTACCGCCACTGCGAAGATCCCTATAGAACCCTTAAAAATTTCAAAACCCAACATAAGGAAATAGTTTTTAAAAAGTAATCAAGTGAGCCTGCTTTTTGTTTTTAAAAATGTAGCGCTCAAGTGCAATCTATTGCAATGTTTCGCATTATTCGAAACATACTAACTTTTATTCCAAGTCTCGGTAAAAAAGAAACTAAGGTAAGATTTAGAAACAACAAAAGAAGTTCTGATATCTTCTTTCTTGCTTAGTTCAACACATCAAACATCTTGGTGTACTTGATAGTCAGTGCTCGACCACTACTAATAGGCTGCATAGAACCTATTCCCTGCGTATCGTTATAGACAACAAAAAGACCAGTATTAGCATCAGAAAGAAGAGCGAAACGGATATTTGATGACCAGATATGGGCATTGTCATTGTACTGGACAAGCGCTTGAACGAACATCCGGGGTGTAAACGAGTAGTTAGCACGAAACCGTCCGAGATTTGTTATGAAAGAACCACCTGGAAGATTGATATTATTACGTCTCAAAGATAGCTGGAGATTAAATTTTGGACCGATACGCATCGAGATGCGCGGTGAGATCATCACCCGTTTGCCACCCAAGAATCCTCCGATAATAGTCTGAAAATAGGCCTGAAAAGCCGCACCAGCGTCCGTCTGAGCTACAAGCTGTGTTTCAGCATGATGGTACCTTCCTCTAGGCACGAAAATTCCAGGAACAATCTCAAATGGAGTCAGTAGTCCTTCTTTAAATATGTTTAAGCCACTATGAATCTCAAACCCGTTTCTCCATTCAAGATGGTTGTCGATATGTGTGAATTGAGTTTCCTGCTGACCGGTATGGAAGTTCCAGACCGTATAATTTCTCGTGTGTGGACGAATTTCGTACAATCCGAGAAAATTATTCGGCCTAAATACTGTATAAAGCCTCGAGTGCATACGCCGATATCCTCGACGAGAATAGAACCCAACTTCTGGATTAAAATTAGGTCCAACTTCCGAATAACCCATTCCCATGCGATAGCTTTCGGTATCGTAGGAAGCCGATAAGTCATAGGCATGAACATCACCCTTCATACCTGGAGTGTCAGTCCAAGCCATAAATCCTGTAACTGTCCCATTTTCTCCAATACCGTGCCGTCCATCCATAGCAAAACTGCGATGGTGATCGTTGTCGCTCGAAAACGTTCCACTACCCTGCCGATTCACAACAAGCACACCAAGATTCGATCGACCCATGTCGTGTCGAACCCGCGCAATCGTAAAATTATTCGAAGGTGTGTTAGTTGCATCAACAGATGCAGTCTGCAGATTAAGAAAACCTATGTTGGTGTTAGTGCCTAACTTCCCCGAGAGTCGACCACCACCGATGATTGGAATCTGCTGACCCTGATCACCGATACCAATCCGTCGACTAAAGAAGAGCTCGATCTGACCTGGAGTTCCAACCGAAAAGATACCGGCATTCTCGAGAAAGAAAGGACGCTTTTCTGGGAAAAAAAGGTTAAAACGGTCTAAATCAATTTGTTCTTCGTCAACTTCAACTTGAGCAAAGTCGGTATTGTAAGTCAGGTCAAGTGTAAGACTAGGTGTCACACTGTACTTAATATCACCTCCTATTTCACCTAGTGCTGTGGTTGTTGCGCCTGAACTACGATTGAACGTTTTCCCAAGCAAGTACGGAATAAGTTTAAGATTTCGTTGGGGTGGTGGAACAAGATCTTGGATCTCCCCAGCAAGCGACAATCTATACAAATTGAACTGCCTAGAAATCGGTGCCCAATAAGCATTCTCATTTCGATTTCTAATGTTACGTTGCAAGTTAAGACCCCAAATCTGATGCTCTCCAGATGGGTATCGAAGCGTTCGGAACGGAATAGCAAATTCAGCAGACCACCCGATCTCAGAGATCCGCGTGCTAACAGTCCAGTCTCCATCCCAATTAAGATTAAAGCCGCCACCTGAACCACCCGTCGCACTGCCAGGACGACCATAATTGGCACCTCCGAACCGTCCGCTACCTTGACCTTCGTTGGTCACTTGTCCGTCATACTCGAGACCAGCTGGATTGGTGCCAAAGACAAATCCGTTAAGTCGATCCTGATACGTGTCAATTATGATCCTAAAACTATCTGTCTCCTCGAGTGACGTATCGCGACGACTATCAGAAACAACGATCGTGCTGGTATCTTTTACATAGCAGACCACACCAAAATACAGTGTGTCATCGTTATAGATAATCCAAAATTTTGTTTGCTCCGATGCGGGTTGGCCCTCATTTGGACTAGTCTGTAGAAAACCAGATGTAGGAATAGCATTCTCCCAAATTTCATCACCTAGAACATCACCATCAAGTTCTGGACTACCCTCGACCCTAAATGCACGAACAAGGGGAACGCCAGCTGTTGTAACCTCCCTCTCAAAGGAATCCTCTTGTGTAGACGAGAGAGCAAGTGCAGGCCGAAAGGAAACGGATACCAAAACCAAAACAAGGAACAAGCTCTTTAAAAAATTTAAGAACAAGTGTGCATTCATAATTTTCTACTTCGATATTATTGCAATTGAAATAATTTTAAAAACACGCTTTATTTCATCATTGAAATTCACACACTTACCAACACAGAATGTACCCAAAAGAAGAAACTCAACTAGCGTATCATTGCTCACACTGATGCCGAACCAAGAGGCTTATGAACAATGGTAGCATCACCAATAGGATGACCATTTAACAAATGCTCTTGAATAATACGCTCAAGCACTGGTGGATCACATTTTCGATACCAAGTGCCATCCGGATAAATGACAGCAATCGGACCACCCTCACAGATACGCAAACAGTTTACCTTTGAACGTAAAACACCACCTTGCTCTGACAAACCAAGTTCCTTAAGGCGACGTTTAAGATAATTCCACGCAGCTAACCCACGAGGTTTTTCACAACACTTAGGGATTGTTTGGTCACAGCAAAGAAAAATGTGACGCTTGGCGACATTGATGCCTATTGAAGTTGAATTTTTTTTCTGACTCTCAAGGCTTCCTGGTTCAATACATATATCTTTCATAGTCTACCAACAAGACTTCGAATATGGTTGCTTCAGTGCGCAGAATAACATCTCAGTGGTTAAACCAGGGAAAAACATTGAATAAATGAGAGGGTTTCCCTATAAAAAGGTTAGAAAAAGTCTGTTAAACATTATCTTACCTAAAACTTTGTGTTAATACATGGCTTGAAAAGAACCAGGTGCACATTGAAAACTCTAGTAGAATAAGCTCCTACATGTGGAATAAAACACAACACAAAGTTGCGTTATGCGTTGCATGTCTGTTAACGCTTAGTTCCTTTGCTAGTGAAAATTATGCGCCAGCAAATGATTCAATCACTGCTGAGGATCTGCGACGGGATGTGTTTTTCCTTACTTCAGATGAAATCAATGGACGCTTAGTTGGATCTCAAGGAAATCTCCTCGCTACTGAGTATATTGAACAACGTTTTTCGAAACTGGGTATAAAAGCATTTACAACTATTGGATCGTATCGACAAACGTTTAACTTACTGACTGCAACAATGGGTAAGGAGAACGCTCTTCGCATACAGCATGTTGAAGGAGATCCGCCATTACACGGATTAACAAATACAGGAAAGCTTGGTCGAGATTTTTATCCTGAACGATTCAGCGGCACCGGGCGTGCCGAAGGAGAACTTGTTTTTATTGGTTTTGGTATTTCAGCACCTCATCTAAACTACGATGACTACCAAAATACTAACATCAAGGGAAAGGTGGTTCTTGCCCTTGATCACGAACCTGGTGAATTCGAATCAAATAATATTTTTAATGGGTTAATAGCCTCTGAGCATGGACGTGCTCTGCGCAAAGCACTTGAAGCCCAACGTAGGGGTGCTACCGCGATCTTGTTCGTCTCCGATATTCATAACCATTCAATTAGTCAGACACTGAATAGTGCAATCCAAAGGATATGGCCAACCGAGGAATCGCGTGTCGTCCCCACCTACCAACTGGAAACGTGGGTTAGAGAACTCCACATACCAGCCGTGCGTATTTCGCCTGAACTAGCTGAACAACTAGCACAAAACTCTGGTTACGAATTACATTCCCTAGCTGAACGTGCTGAAACCGTCAGCGGAATAACACCCATCGAATTTAGCAAAATAGTGGTTGAAGTTGAAACCTTTGTCGAACGAAACACTGCCCTACAAACCCATAATGTGGTAGGGATGATAGAAGGTATAGATCCGGTTTTAAAAAACGAGTGGATCATCCTCTGCGCACATTACGATCATGAAGGTGAAGCCGAAACAGGATTTTTTCCTGGCGCTGACGATAATGCTTCTGGAATTTCAGGCATGCTGGAAATCGCTGAAGCTTACACACTGGCAGGACAGCAAGGATATCATCCAAAACGTTCAGTAATATTCGCTGCCTGGAATGCTGAAGAACGTGGACTGCTTGGATCATGGGCATATACAAAACAACCGCTGGTTCCACTCGACAAAACTATTACAGTTATTAATCTTGATATGATTGGGCGAAACGAAGAAATCCCACCAAACGGTGGGCGACGCTTTGGATGGCTTGAACCACAAACCGCTGAGTCTAATCTTAACGCAGTAAATCTTCTTGGTTACAGCTATAGCACGGACCTTCGCAACGCTGCCGAGGAAGCGAATGAAGCCATTGGTCTCATGCTACGTTTCCGTTATGACCACAACCAAATCAACCTACTCAGACGTAGTGACCACTGGCCATTCCTATTTAACAATATTCCAGCGCTCTTTATTCATACTGGTCTACACCCTGATTATCACACTCAGGAAGATCTGCCAGAAAAATTAAACTACAATAAAATGGTTAAAGTTGTTCAACTAGCACATCAACTCAGTTGGGACTTAACACACAAGAAAACTCGCCCATTGCTAGACTAGAAAATATATAAACAAAAATTAAGTTCATAAATCAGTCACAAGCAGGGACCCTAAAGCAACTCGCATAGTTGCAAGTTTTGTTTTTGTTCTCTCTACTTACTTTTTAAGCCTTACACAAATTTACAGTCGGACTTCATAGCATTGACTAGTAACCCTAAGTAATGTTGGCGTGGAATTTCAATGGCACCAAAACGAGCAAGGTGTGATGTTAGCCATTGAATATCAAGGAGTTGATATTCACGATGCTGGAGCCTATCTACTAACTTACAAAGCGCGACTTTCGATGCATCTGTTGAATTATGAAACATCGATTCTCCAAAGAAGGCACCCCGCAGACTCACTCCATATAGACCACCTGCTAAGTTGTTGCCGTGCCAAACTTCTATTGAATGTGCAAAACCAGCATTGTGAAGTCTCAAATAGCTATCGATAATCTCCTGATCAATCCAATTTCCAGTATTACCCAATCGCGCTGCACATCCAGTAATAACAGACTGAAACTGCTGGTTGACTGTGGTGCGAAATAGTCCTTTCCGCAGAACACGTTGCAGACGTCTCGAAACATGAAATCTGGAAAGTGGCAGTACGCCACGATGCTCTGGCGAGTACCAGTCGAGCTTTCCGTTAACCATCATAGGAAAGACTCCCTGTTCATATGCAGAAAGAAGTGTGTTGATGGAAATCACTAAGACATCGTATGATCACTCGTGCCCCGTGACCAACAATCAGGCTTATTTACGTCGGAGGCCGTCACGCAAGACGTTCGTGTTCAGGTAACAGCTCACTACGCACCCGGACGGTCTGAACCTCTACAAAATAAATGGTTTTTCTTGTACACCATTGAAATCACAAACGAGGGCTCAAAAACAGTCCAGCTTATAAGCCGGCATTGGATCATCACCGATGCCGACAATCGGGTGGAAGAAGTTCGTGGCCTTGGAGTGGTTGGACAACAGCCTGTATTAGAGCCAGGAGAGTCATTTGAGTACACCTCTGGGTGTCCACTCTCGACCCCGTTTGGCACAATGCATGGAATCTATCAGATGGTAACGGATGACGGTGAACGTTTTGATATTAAGATTGCCCCCTTTACACTGAGTGAGCCTTACACGATTCACTAGCTTCTTAGAGACAATACGCTTACTCCAGCGCTTTCAAGTTTAGTTCTCAAAATTTTAGCTAGTAGTTCCACGCCAGGAGTATCACTGTGGAGACCAACGGTATCAGCACGCAAAGCTACACGCTCGCCACTTAATGCTATTACTGTTCCTTTCTTAATCATTTCGGTAACTCGCCCAACCACAATGCTTGAATCATCAATGACTGCCCCAGGTGTTGTCCGTGCAACTAGATCGCCGTTAGCTTTATACGCCCTATCAGCAAAAACTTCCGAAGCCACTCGGAGTCCTCGATCCCGGCCTGCATCAAGCAAGCACGAACCCGACAGACCAACAAGAACTAGATCTGGGTCAACAGCTTGTACAGCCCTAGCAATCGCATCAGCTATCTCACTATCTCTAGTAGCCATGCTGTAGAGGGCTCCATGTGGCTTTACGTGATTTACCCTTGCGCCTTCAGTAGATGCAATCTCAATCAGAGAACTAACTTGATGCAGGATAAGATCTTCGACTTCCCTTAAAGTGACATCCATTTTCCGTCGACCAAATCCTGATGGATCCAGCAAGCTAGGATGAGCACCGACACTAACATCAAATCGGATGGCTAAACGGACGGTTTCCCTCATAGTAAAAATGTCACCTGAGTGAAAGCCGCAAGCAATATTGGCCGATGTAATGTAAGGCATGACAAGACGATCGCTATCGAGCTTATAACCACCAAGCGATTCACCAAGATCGCAATTCAAATCGACTCGCATCTATTTTTGGCGCTTGCAACTAAAGAATCCTAAACTGCTTTTTGGATTCTTTGATTGAGAAAAGACTTAAAACATACAGATTTGAAGATGTTTTTATGTTACTCCACTACCGATAGTCAGGATTACAACAAAAGACCGAAGGAATTAAATAGGAATTACATTCATATAAATCAAACCATTACATACAACACTGTTCATAGCTTGACGTAAGCTCCTTCGATTGTCTTCTCACCTCCCGTGATTCTAGATGTAACTGAACAACTTTGTAATCTAGTCAAAATACTATAGTTACGGGTTGCGACTGTTTCAAAATTGCTAATGGTAACGAGTTGCCGTGTAAGATCTTAATGAGTTTTTTCTAAAAAAACTTCGCTGTTTTTTCGTTTTTAAGTAACACGAATCTGCAATCCTATTCATCGCTAAGGAGTTGGAGGGATGTTCTACTCTTTTCAGATATGCAGCAGGGCTAAGTCTGGGCTTCAGTAGTCTGCATCTAGCTAAGGAAATGGCAGCTAAAATACAGCGACACGCCAAAACTTGTACTAATATTGGGAAAACTCAAAGATAAAGAGAGTTGTATCTTATACACAAAACTGGCGTATGATCGCTGGGCACTCTGGAACCAGTAGAACTGTTTGGTTACAACTGTTGGTGCTCGATAACTTTACAATACGGAGGACAACGTGGGTGATACGAAGGTAGCTCAAAATTTCGATGAAACACCTATTTACAACCCGACAGCTGAATTTTCCGGCAACGCATATCTCAAGTCGCTTGACGAATACCGCGAGATTTACGATCGCTCTGTAAGTGATCCCGAAGGTTTCTGGGCCGAACAAGCCGAACAGCGAATCACTTGGTTCAAAAAATGGCACACTGTTCGACAGTATGACTACCATAAAGCAGAAATCGCATGGTATCTCGGAGGCAAGCTTAACGCATGCTACAACTGTGTCGACAGACACGTTGAAGCCGGACGTGGCGGCAATACCGCTCTGATCTGGGAAGGTAACGACCCTACTGAAAGAAAAACTTATACCTACTCCGAACTTCAGGTCGAAGTTCAAAAAGCCGGAAATGCACTCAAGAACCTAGGAATCGTAAAGGGCGATCGTGTCTGTATCTATATGCAGATGATTCCTGAGCTAGCAATTGCCATGCTGGCCTGCGCACGAATCGGGGCGGTTCACTCGATTGTATTCGGTGCGTTCACAGCAGATAGTCTTATCACTAGGATCAACGACTCGCAGTGTAAGGCAATCATCACTCAGGACACCGGCGTTCGTGGCGTAAAAAAAGATGTTGCAATGAAGGCAAATGCTGACAAGGCCGTAGAAAAAACTCCGAGTATCGAAAAAATTCTTGTCGTCCAACGTACCGGTTCACCGGTCGACATGACTAACGACCGAGATGTCTGGTGGCACGACGCACTAGGAGCTGCTAACGCAACTTGCGAACCTGAAGAAATGGATGCAGAAGACCCACTCTTTATTCTTTACACTTCAGGATCAACTGGTAAACCCAAGGGCGTACTACACACCACCGGCGGTTATCTAACATACGTGGCAACAACCTTCCATTATGTCTTTGACTACCACCCGGGTGATGTCTATTGGTGCACGGCTGATATTGGTTGGGTAACCGGACACAGTTACATAACCTACGGCCCACTTGCCAACGGTGCTATTACGATGATGTACGAAGGCGTACCGAATTACCCTGATTGGGGCCGATTCTGGGATGTCTGTGAAAGAAATAAGGTCAACATTTTTTATACCGCACCTACTGCCTTGCGTGCGCTAATGAAAGAAGGTGACAGCTGGCCTGAAAAATACGACCTAAGTAGTTTACGCCTACTCGGTACTGTTGGGGAAACGATTAAATCACCAGAGTGGACCTGGTATCACACAGTTATCGGCAAAGAAAAATGCCCTATTGTAGATACCTGGTGGCAAACAGAAACAGGAGGAATTCTTATTTCGCCTTTACCTGGTGCGACTCCGACTAAACCTGGGTCTGCAACATTTCCACTCTTCGGAATTAAGCCCGCATTGGTCGATGATGAAGGGAATCTTCTCGAAGGTAATAACGTTCGTGGAAACCTCTGTATATTGGAATCTTGGCCTGGCCAGATGCGTGGTGTCTACGGTGATCAAAAACGTTTCTTCGACACCTATTTTGCACGATTTCCAGGTAAGTATTTTTCTGGAGACGGATGCCTGCGAGACAAGGACGGCTACTACTGGATTACTGGACGTGTCGACGACGTTATCATCGTTTCTGGACATAACCTTGGCACCGCTGAGATCGAAGGTGCGATCGGTACGCACCCGTCTGTTGCAGAGGCCGCAGTCGTCGGTTACCCACACGACATCAAAGGTAACGCGATCTATGCTTTCGTTACCCTTAAAACAGGTCATACGCCAACTGATGAGATGAAGGCCGAGATCGTCAAAGCTGTCCGCGCAAACATCGGCCCACATGCTTCACCAGAGAAAATTCAATTCACCGAGGGCGTACCAAAAACACGTTCCGGTAAAATTATGCGACGCATTCTACGTAAGATTGCCGAAGGGAATGTTCATGATCTTGGCGACACCTCGACACTCGCAGACCCAAGCGTTGTGGACTCGTTGGTTAACGAACGTGTTTGATTTCGTGTGCTTTTTTACACGCAGCTGACATTTCTCAAACAAAAAAGCATTGTTATGAATATAAGATCTGAGTTTTAAAATGCCTCTTTCGTTTCGTATAATTTTGTTTGAGATTCTGATCTTCTCCTTGTTGTCCATTGGTAATGCCCAAGGACAGGCATTGTCAGTCTTTTATACGTGCAGTGTGGAACCAAACACTAAGACTGTTGCTATTGGCGTTACTCTATGTGACGCATCGGCAACACCAGAACTATCAGCATCAGCTGCACAAGATAATCTTCAGGTGCGTAACGGAGCCTTGATCTTGGAACTTACAACCAATGGAATTGCCAGAATAGCAGGTCTTAAAAAAGGCGATGTGATCTATCGGGTTAAAGGCATCGATATAGCTGACGCTGCAACAGCGGCAGAACAACTACGACATATGCCATTAACGTCTGACATTGTCATCAACTTCCTTCGCGATGGTCGACCATACCGAATTAAACTTAGGGAAGATTGAAATAAAACTGATAGCGCCCAAACAAAGTCTGACTAGTAATTGTAACAGTGAGTGTTCTAATCTTTCAGCGAAGGATTTCAGGATGAGTGTTGGCAAAAGCAATGTACTCAGGTCTGTCATTGTAGTGACTCTTTTTGTTCCGTACATTGGAGTCTCGCTCAGTTTGGCCTCTGATTGGCCCAGTTGGCGAGGCCGGACTCAGAACGGCGTATCTGATGAAACTAACTTACCGTTGGATTGGTCTAAAGCCGGAAAAAATTTAATCTGGTCAGATGCGTGGATTGGACGCTCGACTCCAGCAGTGTTTAATGGACGAGTCTGTGCTAACGGCCGTGCCGGTGATAATGTTTCTAAAAAGGAAACTGTCGCTTGTTGGGATGCAGAGAATGGTTCCAAGCTTTGGGAACACACATTCAATATCATAAACACGACCGTGCCTTTTAATCGTGTTGGCTGGAGTAGTGTCACAGGTGATATAGAGACAGGTTATCTTTTCGCAATCAACGTCGATGGACATCTAAATGCGTACGATCAAGATGGCACAATTGTCTGGAGTTGGCGATTGGCTGAGGAACTAGGTCGCGCATCCGGTTACGGAGGTCGCACGTCAACACCTATTATAGATGAGGACCTACTGATTCTTTCGATGATCGGATCACTTTGGGGTGATTATGTTGGTCCGCCACGTCATCGTTATATCGCATTCGATAAACGAACCGGAGAAACACAATGGATATCCACGCCAGGTGGAAATGTCTTCGACATGAACACGCAATCGGTTCCAATTATTGCTGTAGTCAACGGTCAACGACTCCTGATCGACGGTAATGCCGACGGACATATCTATGCATTACAAGCCCGCACTGGAAAGAAGGTCTGGGAATTTAATCTAAGTAAACGTGGAATCAATGTCTCACCTATACTCAGTGGTAGCACTGTATACATATCCCATAGTGAAGAAAATTTAGACGAGGCGACGATGGGACGTGTCGTCGCTATTGATGCAACAGGCACAGGAGATGTCACAACCACACACGAAGTATGGAGAATAAATGAGTTGGCAGTTGGTTTTTCATCGCCAACCGTAAAGGACGGACATCTCTACGTTATTGACAATTCAGCAAATCTACACGCCATTGACACGAATAATGGACATATTCTCTGGCAACATAGTATTGGCACTGTCGGTAAATCATCCCCAGTATGGGCAGACGGAAAACTTTATGTCACCGAAGTGAATGGCAATGTGCACATTCTTGAACCAGATCTGAATGGAGTAATGGTACTCGACACTGAAACGCTCGAGATCGATAATGGTCGACGAGCTGAAATTTATGGTTCTTTTGCACCGGCATACGGAAGGCTTTATTTTGTAGCGGAATCTGGTATTTACTGTATTGGAAACAACAACACTCAATTCATCACTACTACCACCCCTGCTCCAATATTTAGTGACGAAAACGCCTTGGGTGAGATCGCTCATCTTCAACTTGTGCCGGCCGAAGTGATTGTATCTGCCGGACAAACAGTTGAATTCAGGCTACACGCATTTGATGCCAACGGACGATATCTAGACACACGAGATGAAACTTGGACCACTGGTGGACTAGTCGAGTCCACCATATCGACTGAAGGCGTGCTAAAAACAACCATAGCGACAGCTAATCAAGCCGGTAAGGTAACCGCTACTGTTGGCAACCTTGAAGCATCGGCACAAGTTAGGATCTTTGCACCACTTCCCTGGACAGAGAATTTTGAAAATGGTCGACCAGTCTTCTGGATTGGAGGCGGACCGAGCCTTGGTATAACCGACATAGATGGCCAACAAGCTCTTCGAAAAAGGCCATCTCCAAGTGGACTGCATCGTCATTCAACCTATATGGGTCCATCGAATATGTCCGACTACACGGTCCAAGCTGATGTGATGTCAAGCCAATGGAATAGGCGTCGACCTGATATTGGTCTTATTAATAGTGGTTATACACTCGATTTAAAGGGAAATGTTCAACGTGCTCAAATTCATTCGTGGTCCGCTGAATTGAGAGTCGAGCAACGAGTTGACTTTGCCTGGGAATCAGAACTTTGGTACACACTGAAGCTACGGGTTGATATCGAAAGCGATCGGGCAATTGTTCGGGGTAAAATATGGGAACGAGACAATACCGAACCAGTTGATTGGACTGTTACTCTCTACGATCCAGAACCAGTGTATCAAGGAAGTCCAGGCTTAATTGGTTACTCGCCAATTGATATTTATTTCGATAACGTACGGGTAATTGAGAATCAATGACTAAACAAATATTTAAGTTTGCATTAACCGCGTTATTTATAACAGCTGCCTTTGCTTCAATAGAAGTACAAGAGCAAGAGATTGGAATGTTTGGTAACACCCCATCACGGAACATGGTGTCTGAAGAAGTCAATCTTCCAACCGAGTGGGACATATCAAGCGGGGAGAATGTGCTCTGGTCTCAACCAGTAGGCTCTCAAGCGTACGGTGGTGCAGTCGTAGCAAACGGCCGCGTATACGTAGGCACGAACAACGAAGGACAACGCGACCCTGCCATTGAAGGAGATAAGGGTATCGTGATGGTGTTCGATGCTAATACTGGAGATTTTATCTGGCAGATGGTTCACGACAAACTTACCACCGGACGAGTGAATGACTGGCCATTGCAGGGTGTGTGCTCCACTGCATTTATGGAGGGCGACCGAATTTACTACGTCTCAAATCAGGCTCATGTCGTATGTCTCGATGCAAATGGGTTTAAAGATGGTGAAAACGATGGTCCCTTTACTGATGAGAAGTTCACATCTGAGTTCTCTGGAGATGTCATCTGGTCATACGACATGATTAGCGAACTCGACGTGTTTCCGCATAACCTCGCAACAGGATCACCATTAATCGTTGGTGATACATTGTTTACCGTCACTAGTAATGGCGTTGATGAAGGTCACATAAATATCCCATCCCCGTTTTCGCCAGATTTTATTGCTCTAAATAAACATACTGGTGAACTCTTGTGGGAAAGTGCAATCGTTGGAGAGGAAGTCCTGCATGGTGCCTGGGCTAATCCTACCTATGCAAAAATCAATGGACATGCTCAGGTTATTTTCCCTGGAGGAAACGGCGTAATTTATAGCCTTGACGCTGAAACAGGTGACCTAGTCTGGAAATTCGATTGCAATCCAAAGAATGCTGATTGGATCCTTGGTGGACGTGGAACACGAAATAATATCTTGTCAACGCCGGTATTCTATGACAACAAGGTCTACATTGGCGTCGGTCAAGATCCTGAACATGGAGAAGCACCTGGAAATTTTTGGGTAATCGATGCCACTGGTAAAGGTGATGTAACTGATACGCATGTAGTATGGCATCGAGGTAATGATGATTTTTATCGTACGATGTCAACCGCTGCAATTCACGACGGTATAGTGTACATATCCAGCCTCTCTGGATTTCTGTATGCACTCGACGCGAAAACAGGAGAAGAGTTCTGGGTTTACGATACTCTGGCAGCAGTCTGGGGTTCTCCGTTTGTGGCTGACGGAAAGGTCTATCTCGGCGATGAGGACGGCGACATAGTAGTGCTCAAGGCAGGTCGAACAATGGAAGTATTAGGAGAGCAAAATATGCGTGCAGCCGTTTATAGCACACCAGCTGTTCGACAAGAAACGATGTACGTTTTGACACGCAATAGGCTCTGGGCACTTAAAAAAGGTGCGTCTTTTCAACCTAATCAAGACAATTAATTCGTTCAATAAATATAAGAGTTTTGTTGTTAATTATTTTCGTGCTTGAGGAACAAGTTCGGAGTTTATCTGTTTCCCATTTCTGGTAAAAATAATAGATGCTGGATTTCCAACCTTTAAAAGATCCAACGCATAAGTGTAATCATAGATATTCACAATAGTATGTCCCGCTAACTCAACAATGACATCTCCACCTTGCAGTCCAGCCATTTCAGCAGGTCCACCACTCACCACTCCTGACAGAAGCAAACCATCTTCTTCATACTGATAATCTGGAATAGTTCCAGTAAAAACACGAAGTGGACCTTGTCCAGCTCGTCTCACAACAGGATCCGCTTTGATAAAATCTGGTGGCTCAATCCGCATAGAAAGTCGATCTGCAACCATCGTGCCAAGTTCTGTAATTCTGTCGAGTCCTGGGTAATTAACTGTATCTGAATCATCCGTAGGTCGATGGTAATCTTCGTGACTGCCAGTGAAGAAAGCAACGCTAGGAACTTCTGCCTGATTAAAACTCATAACATCAGTAGGTAAATAAGGATCGGAGGTAAATTGTATGTCAAACCCAAGTGATTGATTAAGCTCTCGAACTAAATCAGTCCAGATCGAGCTTGAGCCAACAGCCTGTACGCTTAGCTTGTTCTGCCGTAACCGCCCTACCATATCGAAATTTATATAAGCAGCAATCTGTTTTATTGGTAATGGGGACGACTCAATAAATTTAGCTGAACCCAATAAACCAATCTCTTCTCCAGACCAAAACGATAGAATAATGCCCCGCCTCCGTTCGAGGTTCACTAGCCGTGCACCGGCTGCAATCACTGCTGCAACCCCGGAAGCATTATCGTCGGCACCATTATGGATTTCACCAACCTCACCTTTTCGAGCAAGCGAACTTCCGTTTACTCCGTATCCGAGATGATCATAGTGTGCTCCAAGCATAATGTAGGGTTTTGAAACATTGGATAAAGCTGGCGCTGGAAGATACCCAACGACGTTATAGCCTACGCGTTTATCACGATTAACTGTAACAGACAGGGTTAGTTCAACATCAGGAATAGCAAAGCCATTCACGTGTGGATTCCCAGAATCGAGAGATTGTTGTACTTCATTCAACGACTGACCTGTTCGAGCCATAAGAGATTCTGCAAATTTACCGTTGACGCTAGCGGCAACTATGTCCGAACCAGCACTTGCGTTATCGAAAGTCAAAGGCACAAGTTCGCCTGCATTCGGAGATCTTGGACCTGTTACAACAATCAGTCCTTTCGCTCCATGCTGACGAGCAGTAAATGCCTTGTAGCGTAATCCAGAATACTTGGACAAAATCTCCCGAACATTTCCATCAGTATCTTCTGGAAAGTAGCGAAGGACTAGAACGATCTTATCGGTTACATCCAAAGCAGCGTAGCTGTCATAGCTAAATCCATCTGCCTCAGAAACTGACAATCCATAACCAGCAAACACGAGTGGTGCCGTCACAGTTCCGGTCTTCGATAAGGACAGGGCCTGAACTATACGTCCCTCCAAATTTTGAGATCCTGAATCTTTGCTAGCTATCGTCAAAGTCGTGCCGCCATCACTTACTCCAGACGTAAAACTGAATGGCAGTCTAAAATCAATCTGACCCGGCAAGGGTTCAGCCCCAATTGATTTTAATTGCTCAATGATAAAGTTTGCGGCACGTTCAATCCCATCTGATCCTGTTAGACGTCCCTCGAATTCATCTGATGCGAGTGTTTTTACTAAATATCGAATATCGATATCCTGAAGAGCCTTCGGGTTAACTAACCCTAAAAAACTCACGCCCACACAAGCCACAATTACCGTTGAAAGTAAAACTGCTCGTCGAAAAAAAGATGTCATTATTAGCACCTATCGTACCGTTGGCAATGTCCTTAAAAGACCGCACATTATAAGTCCTATAACGAGCTGGACAGGTCGATAAAGATTATGCATACTCGGTATCTGGTTTTGATAAATCAGAAAAAATGAGTTAGATCGGCGTTCCTTAATTAACTATTAATGTAAAAATACTATATTAGTTAAACAATTACCTAAATTATGCCCTATTGGGCTACTAAGGAGTTCGTCCTATGTCGCGTAGTATTTTGATCTTAGCAATGGTATGCATGGCCATCACGATGAATGTACCTAATGCTGCTTCCCAAGACAACCCGGTGGTAGTAATGGAAACGAGTGTAGGAAATATTACGATTGAACTATTCCAGGACAAGGCTCCGATCAGTGTTGAAAACTTTCTTGCCTATGTTAATGACAGTTATTACAACGGAACTGTTTTTCACCGTGTTATAGAGAAGTTTATGATTCAAGGAGGCGGAATGACGGCTGATCTAAGGCCAAAAACAACACGTACTGCTATTAAAAATGAAGCGGGTAATGGCCTTAGCAATGAACGTGGCACGCTCGCAATGGCACGAACTAACGTTATTGACAGTGCCACATCGCAATTTTTTATCAACACAGTCAACAACTCAAGAAGTCTTGACCATCGAGGAAACGACCCGCAAGGTTACGGCTATGCTGTCTTCGGTAAAGTAACTGATGGCATGAATATAGTCGATAGCATTGCAGCAGTACAAACTCGTGCACAAAGCGGACATAATGATGTGCCAGTCGTGCCAATTGTAATAAATGGCATAACTGCTAAATAAAACATGGTGTCTCTAACGAGCCACTTTAAAAACTAATTAGGAGGCCGTGTAACGCCAAGGTGAAATGCTAAACTGAGTTTTGGCTAAGCAACTTGTCTCTTCGCTTGTTACCAAGCGGACCTGTCAGGTGAGTCTCGGTCTAACCAATTTGTCGAGGCTTGCTCGTCTATGCCCTCCTCTATAAAACTACCCGAAACAGATTCTTTACAACGTCATGTGCTCGAAATTGTCGAGACATTTGTAAGTGAGCTCCGTGAAGATAAAACTCGACATCGTGTCAAACTTGGTGATTCACTCGAACGAGACCTTGGCATTAGCAGCTTAGAACGGGTGGAACTATTAACAAGGCTTGAACAGGCTTTCGACATTAAGCTTGACGATGCTTCAATAGCAAAAGCAGAAACTGCTCGTGACCTCTCGTCTGCAATCACCATAGCTAATCCTCGTGTTGCCGAAACTTTTCCAGATATCAAACCAGAATCTACAAATATTGTAGTGCCAACCTTCGCAAGAACAATAGTCGATGCACTAAAGTGGCATGCTGAGCGAACACCTGATCGTGTTCACATTTATCTTCGGGAAAAGGATGGACATGAAACACCACTAACATATGGAAACCTCTGGCAATCTTCGATGAATGTAGCTAATAGCCTGGCGGCCAGGGGACTTGGTCAGCAAGATACCATTGCACTCATGCTACGCACAGAGATGGCATTTTTTTCATCTTTTCTTGGTACTCTACTCGCCGGATGTGTACCTGTTCCACTCTATCCACCGTTTAGGGCCAACCGAATTGAAGAGTACATCCAGCGACAACTAAGCATCCTTGGTAACGCAAATGTTAAGTTGATGATCACTTTTTCTGAAGTTGAGCACCTCGCAAAATTGCTCCACAGTCAATTGCCTGCCCTATCCGCAATTGTTACTACCAATAGCTTGTTAGGTGAAGGAGCTAATCTTCCACGGCTGAATGTAGAACAGCAAAAAGGTAATAAACCGGCACTAATTCAGTACACCTCAGGCAGCACAGGAAATCCGAAAGGAACATTGCTTTCTAACACTAATCTGATGGCAAATATTCGTGCACTTCAACAGCGTCTTAAAATTACATCGGATGACATTGGAGTGAGTTGGTTGCCTCTGTACCACGATATGGGACTCATTGGAACCTGGCTTGGAACTTTGTATTTTGGAACGCCACTTGCATTAATGTCACCACTGGAATTTCTCGCACGTCCATCCAGATGGCTTTGGACTCTCCACGCACATCGAGCCACAATGTCTGCCGCGCCAAATTTTGCTTACGACCTGTGTAGTCAACGTATTCAAGATAAGGAAATTGAGGGACTTGACCTCAGTTCAGTCCGTATATTACTCAACGGTGCTGAAGCAGTTCAACCAGCAACACTTAAACGCTTTATGAAACGGTTTTCGTCTTACGGTCTAGATAAAAGTGCATTGTTACCAGTTTACGGACTTGCGGAATGTTCAGTCGGACTTTCAGCGCCTGTTCCTGGAAAAAACACTCGGATAGATTGCATCAATCGACGCATATTTCAAAAAACTGGTGATGTACAGAGAATGCCTAAAGACGATCCGTCAGAACTGTGCTTCGTATCATGCGGACAAGCACTACCGGAGCATGAAATTCGTATCGTCGATGACACTGGTCAACAGGTCACTACTCAGAGAGAGGGACATGTTCAATTTCGTGGACCCTCTGCTACGTCAGGATATTATCGAAACAAACACGCCACAAGTGAACTCATCCGTAAAGATGGATGGCTAGAAACGGGTGATCTGGGTTACTTGGCTGATAATGAATTATTTATAACAGGCCGACATAAAGATCTCATCATCAAGGCTGGACGAAATCTCCAACCGCATGAGATTGAAGACATTATTGGAGATGTCATCGGAATTCGTAAAGGTTGCGTTGCTGCATTTGGTGTTACTGATCCAATTCGCGGAACTGAACGTTTTATTGTCGCAGCTGAGACAAAGCTGTTGTCAGCATCTGAGCACGAAAGTTTACGTTCTGAAATCATCGAACGGGTGGTTGCGACGCTTGAAATACCACCAGATTTGATCATTTTAACTTCACCGGGCTCAATCCTTAAAACATCAAGTGGAAAAATTCGTAGAACCGCCACGCGAGATGCATATCTTGCAGGAAAACTATTAAAGCGACGCTCATCACTCACGATGCAGTGGACGCGATTAGTCCTGCGTGCTTGCAAAAGTCTATTTCGTTCATGGGGCAGACTAACACTAAAACTAGTATTCACTGGATATGTATATGTCTTACTAATAATAACTAGCCCACTGATCTGGATCGCACTTTTACTCGGTCCAAATGGACAATGGCCAACAAAACTAATAGGTCGATGGACTCGACTAATACTAACCCTAGCTGGTTGCAGAGTTAACATGCTTGGACTTAAGAGTGTGCAGGATCTAGGACCAGCCATCTACGTTGCTAACCATGCCAGCTATCTCGACCCTGTGTTGATCATGGCCGTGCTACCTATACAGTTACGTTTCGCAGTTAAAGGACGGTTGGCAAGTTACCCATTTATCAGCACCGCAATTCGGAAGGGTGAACACATCACAATCGAAAAAAATGACCAGTCGCAACGTATGCAGGGAGCTAGCGCAATCATCACACCACTTAATCAGGGGAAGTCACTTTTCGTGTTTCCGGAAGGAACTTTCGCTGCAAGCTCGAAACTACTACCTTTCCGACTAGGTGCTTTTCAAGCTTCGGTCGCTACTGGTTTCCCAATAGTTCCCGTTTCTATCCAAGGCACACGAGAAATATTTCCTGCCAAAACATGGCTCGTTAAACCTCACCAGATCACGGTCACGATTGGAGAACCAATTGTTCCTCAGGAAAAAACTTGGCAAGAGATTGTGCGGTTGCGTAATGCTGCACAAGCTATGATCCATCAAACCAGCAGCAAGGTTGACTGATAACAACTTCGATTTATAACACCATTGTTATGACACATCCGCTAGTGCCTGCTTTAAGTCAGAAATCAGATCGTCTACATCTTCAATCCCAATTGAAAGTCTAAGGAGATCAACAGGAACTTTTGTGCCCGCCCCTTCAACGGGAGCCCGATGCTCTACTAGACTTTCTACTCCCCCAAGTGATGTAGCATTTCGAAAGAGACGCAAATTTGCTGCAACATGTTTGGCTGCTGCCTCGCCTTTAGTAAGACGAAGGGATACGATCATTCCAAATCCACCATGCATTTGTCGTGCGGCTACCTGATGATCAGGATGAGACCGTAGACCTGGATACATAACATGAGCTACTCCTGGTTGACGCTCCAATTCTTCAGCAATTTTCTGTGCATTCTTTGAAGATCTTGATACCCGAAGAACAAGTGTTCGCATTCCACGTAATAGCAGCCAGGCTTCGAAAGGGCCTAAAACAGCACCGCGGTAAGCGCGGTCTTTTTTAATACGTTCCCAAAACTCTCCTTCTTGTCTTGTGACAAGAGCTCCTGCAAGCACATCTGAGTGACCGTTAAGTTGTTTAGTGGCTGAATGCACCACCAGATCAGCACCGAGCTCAAGGGGTTGACAGAGAATAGGAGTGGCCACTGTACCATCCGCAACTACTAAAGCACTTACAGAATGGGCAATCTCGGCAACTGCCGAAATGTCGGTAATCGCACAGGTAGGATTAGCCGGTGTTTCAACCCAAACGATCTTAGTTTTTTCTGGTCGCATAGATGCGTGCAAGGCATTAAGGTCTCCGTTTGGAAAGAAATCAAGCGAGATACGTCCGCGTAATGCAAGATTCTGTAACCAGGCACGAATAGTCCAGTACATTTCCTCAGGTGCCACCACATGGTCGCCAAGTTCTAACGTTTCGAATACGGTTGTCGCTGCAGCCATACCAGAACTAAACAGTAACGCCGACTGTCCTTTCTCGAGCTTAGCTAAGAGAGCCTCAGCCTGAACATAGGTTGGGTTCTGATCACGGGTATACGTGTGCCCCCCTGGGTAACTCCCATCTGAGGCTCGTTCATATAGCGCGGACAAGACAAGCGGAGGCACAACTGCTCGTGTAGAAGGATCAGTCCACCCTAGTGCCTGGGCAGTAAGAGTTGACGCTTTTAGATTAGGGGTTTTGTCCATAATTGCAAACTCCGTGACAGAAAGACTACTAGCACAGTAACAAATTGATATGAATAATTAGTTGAACGAATACACTAACCTTGAACTATTCAATAGAACTAAAGATATTCATGCGTAAGCTTGGCAAGACTTGATAAAGGAACATATAGTGACCGCGCAATCCAACCAGGATGTTAATAATCCGAAGGTGAAAATGTTTTTTGAGCATTGCGCTAAAATTGCTACGTACGAACAGAATCTATATTCATAGCTATGGATCGCCACTTTCCTTGTCTAAAACGAACCACGCTTAACGTAGCGCGCATCATATGTCCCAAAACGATCGCTAACCATATATCAGCTGGTTGAAGCCCACGAGTAACCGAGTAAAATGTGCATAAGCCGATCGGAACGATAATCTGCGAAACGATTGAGATATAAAGTGGACTCCGAGTATCACCGGTTCCCTGAAGACCGCCAGTATAAGTAAGTGCAACCGTCACAAAGAATCCTGAAACCGCAAGATAACTTAATAACTGACGTCCAAGTTCAAAACTAACCCCTTGATCTAAGGCAAATAAACCCAGCAAGAAACGAGGCATGATTATAAATAAAAGACCTACAACACTAGCGACACTAAGACCAATAACTGAAGCAACTACGGCTGCACGCGCACTACGTTCAGGATAACCCGCACCAAGATTCTGACCTGCCACAGCTGCGGTTGCTCCCATTAAACCGACCGATGTCCAAGTAATTATGGAAAAGAGTTCGATATAACCAACAGCATAAGCTGCTTGGGCTTCGGCGCTGTACGGTAATGAACCAATAAAACGAAGTAGTAGTACTCCGCCAAGGTTCATTACTATGCCCTGGAATCCAGTTGGTAGACCAAACCTAAAAAGCTCTCGAATGATCTGCCAGTCAGGCTTAAATGACATTGTCCTTGAAAAGCGAATTACTAGTCGCCCGGAAAATAATAAGCTGATAAAAATAATGCCAACTATGCCACTGGCAATTGCCGTACCCATGGCTGCGCCTACAGTACCAAACGCAGGAATTGGTCCTAAACCCCGAATCAAGATTATGTTTAAGACGATATTTAATGCCGTCATAACCAGACCAAGACGGAGCGGTGTTTTAACATCCCCAGCTGACCTAAGGGCACCGCTCATCATGAAAAAAATCAACATACCGATACTGAACACAAATACGATCCGAATGTAGGGGAGCGCTTCCATCTGAACTTCTGGGGCTGCATTAATTGCGCCGAGTAATATCGGTGCTAGAAAATAACCAAGTGGCGCCAGTATCCCAACCGCTACGAAGACCGCTGCCAAAAACGCTTGGTACACAATTCGATTGACTTTGTCTGGTTCCTCTGCGCCAGTAAATCTGGCAACAAAGATTCCCATTCCAGTAAATATCGATGCCACAAAGACAAACACTAGAAGAAAAACTTGCATACTGACACCGATTGCGGCATTCCCAACATGACCAACGTAGTGACCAACCATGGCCTGATCAACGATACCTTGCAAACCGCCTATGACATTCTGCAACATTGTCGGCCAAGCAAGTTTCCACACAACTTGCCGAAGAGGTCCTTCAACAATTGTTCTATCGAAACTCTTTTGTAATGGTCGAATGTTGCTCATGTTCAATCCTTCATAACCGAGCCAGACACGGCTATGCCATCAACGAAAGACAGAAATTTATACTATGGTGTTAGAATACAAGTCACTCTATCAGATCAATATGCAGATCAGAGTTCTATTTAACCCACTTCATCTTACAACTTGCACAATAAGCCCCATGTCCTGCTTGTATTTCTACCCAACAAGCTACAACATGCTGGCCAGATGCCATTCGTGGACAAAAAAGCTAACTAAACACAGCGAACGTCTCGGCGAAGGGAACCTGATTTGGATTTCCTAATCAATCATAGCCAACTCTAATGATTTGCAGGTATTTGGATTACTGTCTACGCTGTGCGTTAGAGTTAAAAAACTTAATCTCTAAGCATTAACCATTAGGAGTTTCGTTGGCTAAACGAATTCGTGAGCATCGAAGCACTCCGTTGCTAGACATTGACGATGCTGGCAACACCAGTGCTACACATCCTAGAGAAAAAGTTGTAGCTCTCCACGAAGCTGCGCAATCAAGATACCTCAATTACGCACTCTCAGTCATCACAGCGAGGGCACTTCCAGATGTACGTGATGGACTTAAACCCGTCCAACGCAGAATTTTATACACCATGTGGAAGCAGCGTCTAAATCACGATTCAAAACCCCGTAAATGCGCGAAGGTCGTTGGCGATGTAATGGGTAGCTACCATCCACATGGTGATACAGCTATTTATGACACTTTGGTTCGCATGGCACAGCCGTTTAGTTTGCGATATCCCCTGATTGAAGGTTTTGGAAATTTTGGCTCTCTTGATGGCGATAATGCTGCGGCTATGCGATACACAGAGTGCAGGCTTGAAAATATGAGCACGGAACTCTTATCGGAGCTGGATCAACAGACTGTTGCATTTAGAGCTAACTACGATGGCACCAAAACAGAACCGGTTATCCTCCCATCACGCTTACCTAATTTGCTCGTCAATGGTGCCACAGGAATTGCCGTCGGAATGGCAACTAATATACCGCCACACCATCTTGGCGAAGTCTGCACAGCACTCATAAAATTACTTGATAATCCAGAACTGAGCAGTGTGCATCTCGCTAAGTACATTAAGGGTCCAGACTTCCCAACTGGAGGACATATCCTTAACACACCCAGCGAATTGAAACAGATCTACAAGACGGGATCAGGAACAATCAGAATTAGGGCAACGTGGGAAATAGGAACAGTGCTTCGAACATCTAAAACAGTTTTCATAACTAGTATTCCATATGCCACCAACAAGGCCCAGATCGTAGAACGTATTGCTGAAATCGTGCTCGAGCGAAAACTATCGCCACTACTTGATGTTAAAGATCAATCAACTGACAAGTTACGGATCGCACTCGAGCTTAAGCCGGATGCAGAAGAACGCTTGGTTATGGCATATCTCTTTAAACACACCCCCCTCCAGTCTAACTTTGCAGTCAACTTAACCTGCCTGGTGCCTACAGAACAACCAGAAGTCAGCAGACCAGAGCGTCTCGATCTACATCAAGCACTTTGGCATTTTTTACATTTCAGGCTTGAAATTGTCACATGTCGTCTTACGCATGATCTAGCAATGCTTAAGAAACGAATCCATATTCTTAAGGGTTTCAAAAAAATATTTAACGCACTTGACGCTGTTATTAAACTCATTCGCAAGTCAGATGGAAAAGCTGACGCTGCTAAACAAATTGTTCGAAAATTTAACCTTGACGAAGAACAGGTCGATGCAATTCTCGAATTAAAGATTTACCGTCTGGCACGCCTTGAAATATTAATTGTCCAGAAAGAACTCACAGAAAAACAAAAGCGTGTTCACCAAATATCTGTATTGCTTAAAAACGAGGAAAAGCGTTGGAAGATTGTTCGCGATGAAATTAAGAAAATTCAACAACTGTATGGCAATCCAAAGTTAAATCCGCGACGAACACAAATCGAGAGCAATGAAGACGAGATGGAATACCGAGCTGATGATTTCATCGTCGAAGAAGATAATATAATCATAGTTTCGCGCGATGGATGGATTAAGAGACAGAAAGAGGTTCGAAATCTTTCGAGTACTAGATTGCGTGACGGTGATGAGCTTCTTGCTGCACTTGCTGGAAGCACACGAGCTACATGCGTATTTTTTAGCAATTTCGGTATAGCCTACACCTGTCGTTTAATCGATGTCCCGGCATCAAGCGGCCACGGTGCACCAATTCAACAATTATTTAAACTGAAAGACGGAGAACAAATTACAGCTGCTATTAGTCTTGACCCACGTATTACGCCAAACATCGCCTCCCTTAAGGGAGATAAAGCGCCCTCGACACATGCCATAGCCGTAACAAGCGACGGTTATGCGCTTCGCTTTAGCTTTGAACCATTTACCGAACCAAGCACACGTACTGGAAGACGATTTGCTAGGCCAACGCAGGGAGCTAAAATCGTGGGAGTAAAAACCGTACACGGTTCTGAAATTATTATCGCAGCAACAAATCAGGCGCGAGCGATATTGTGTGATATTAATGAGATTAATTTGCTGTCTGGACCTGGTAAAGGTGTAATGTTATTCAAGCTTAAAAAGGATCAAGACCATGTCTTGGGTTTTATCGCATCGCGCGGAGATCGTGACCTATTAAAGGTAGAAACCAGTCGTGGTGCATCCCAAACGATCAGCACAGCAAAATATGGGATTAGCTCTCGAGGAGGCAAGGGACGCCAACTTCTTCAACGAGGTCAGTTCTTACGAATTGTTCAACCGACCGTTGAGTTACCTATACTTTAGTACAACGGCTAAATTCTTGTTAATTCTTACCGTGTCAGAAAACCAGCTACTTGAAGTGCCTCACGTGCTTCTTCAAAAATTTTTTTGGCATCTTTTGGAACAGAGTCCGCACTTAATTCAAGCTGACGAGACAATCCAAACATTCGAAATCGGATTGCTTCCATGTGAAAAGTTTCAACGGCTTTTACAAGATGATTACACTCCTCGACCAAATGCCCGAAACTATTAGAAGATGTCTGAGAACGGAGACAGTCGCGTAGATGTTCAAGTCGATCGATAGCAGTGGTCCTATGAATGGAAGACAAGTTATACAATGGTACACTGGTTTCTCGCCTGGTGTTGATTTAAATCAAACAAGTCATATTTTGAAACTAGACGATGGCACGTACTTATACCGCTAAAGATATTACCGTGCTTGAAGGACTCGAACCTGTTCGTAAGCGCCCTGGTATGTACATTGGTGGAGTTGGATCTTCGGGTCTCCATCACTTGGTCTGGGAAATGATCGACAACGCTATAGATGAAGCTATGAACGGCTACGCTAGTAACGTTCACGTAACACTTCACTCAGATGGATCTTCGGTTACGGTTACCGATGATGGACGAGGAATTCCAATTGATAGGCATTCAAAAAGCAAGAAAAGTGCTTTGGAAGTTATTTTCACAACACTGCATGCTGGAGGCAAATTTGAGCATCGAACTTATCGAACTGCAGGAGGCTTACATGGGGTCGGTGCAAGTGTAGTAAATGCTCTCTCACAAGAATTGATCGCAACCTCAAAACGGGATGGATTTAAGTGGCAACAAAAATTTAAATTCGGAAAGCCATTAGCTAAATTAAAAAAAATTGGACCTTCGCGTGGAACAGGCACAACAGTTTTTTTTCGTCCTGACCTCAAGATTTTTCCTAAAACAGAATTTGAGTCAACCCTGATTTTCGAACGTTTAGAGGTGGCAAGCTACTTGCACAAAGGAATTAGAATCACCTTCTTAGACGAGACAAACAACAAAACACACGTATTTCAACACGAGGAAGGCCTCATCGATTACTTGGCACATATTGTCTCAACTCGAGCAGTAAACCCAGTACATGAAAATATATTCCATGTTACAAAGGATCACGATAACACCGGTTCAAAAGTAGCAGTTGTTCTAAATTGGACTGAAGCTACTGAAGAACACGTGCGAAGCTATGTTAATGGTATTCCTACGAGCTCTGGAGGAACACATGAAAATGGACTCCGGGCAGGTATCGGAAAGGCGATCCGAAACTTTATTGAAACTCACAAATTGATTCCAAAAGGTGTCACCATTACTACAGAGGATATTCGGGAAGGGTTAACCGGTGTGCTTAGCATTCTCATTCAGGATCCTCAATTTCAAGGCCAAACCAAAGACAGATTAAATAACCCGGAGATCCACTCAATACTTGATTCAGTCATCAGACCATCTCTCGAGCACTGGTTGAATTCCAATCAAACTGCTGCTCAAGCTATTATCGCAAGAATTATCATTGCTGCGCGTGCACGAGAAGCAAGTCGTGCCGCGAAGCAACAAATAACACGTAAAATTGTTTCAGCTACACGACTTAACCTGCCAGGCAAACTTAGTGATTGCGCGGCTAAAGCAGTGGAGGATCGAGAACTCTTCATTGTAGAAGGAGACTCGGCTGGTGGATCTGCCAAACAAGCTCGTGATCGCGAACGGCAAGCAATTCTCCCTCTCCGTGGAAAAGTATTGAACGTTGAAAGTGCAACTCTTTCGAAGGTGCTTGAAAATAAAGAATTGTCAGATCTCGTTATTGCTCTAGGCTGTGGCATCGGTAACAATTTTGATCTAAAGAAACTTCGTTACGGTAAGATCGTCATCCTTGCAGATGCCGACTCAGACGGAAACCATATCGCGACACTACTGTTGACGTTCTTCTTCCGTTACCTGCATCGACTTATGCTCCATGGACATGTCTTCCTTGCACAGCCTCCGTTGTACCGAATTGATATTGGAAAGGAAACATTCTGGGCACTGGACGAAGAACATCATGACCAGATTCTCAAAAAAATAAATACTAAACGGAACAAGATAGAAATTATGCGATTTAAAGGATTAGGTGAAATGATGCCACGGGTGCTCTGGGAAACCACGTTGAACCCTTTAACCAGACGCCTTCTACGTGTTGAAATCAGTGATCAGCTTTTAACTGATCGAGCTATAAACGAACTTATGGGAAAGGATGCCTCCGCACGATTTCGATTCATTATGGAACGGGCAGATCAAGCTAAAGAATTGGATGTCTAATACAAAATCGTTGCTGTCAGGATCGTATGTTCACTCGTAGTCTTATCTAACTAATCATACAGACACCTAAATCCAATATGGTAATTCGATCAAATGAAAAATACTTTTAAGAGAACTGGACGCTGAAATATCAGTATGATAAATCCATTTTCGTTCTCGCTTCGAACGCGACTAGTCTTCGGCGCAGGTTCAATCACAAAGATAGGAGAACTAGCCCATGAATTAAAACTGAACAAGACGCTACTTGTTGCAGATCGTGGGCTTCAAACCTCTGGACACGTGGACCGTGTCGTCTATTTGCTCAACGAATCTAAAATTGATGTTGTACCGTTTCATGATTTCGATACTAACCCAGATACTACAATGGTCGAACGTGGGCACAACTTTGCTACCTCGCATGATGTGGATTCCATCATTGGATTGGGTGGCGGAAGCTCGTTGGATTGCGCAAAAGGAATTAATTTCTTGCTAACCAACGGTGGCACAATGTCCGATTATCAAGGTTATGGAAAAGCCTTAAACCCATTACTACCAATGATTGCTCTTCCTACAACATCTGGTACAGGTTCTGAAGCACAGAGCTATGCTGTGATTTCAGATGCTGTGACCCACTTAAAAATAGCATGTGGAACTCCCTCTGCGGCATTCAAAGTGGCTCTTCTCGATCCAGAATTAACTCTTTCCCAACCTGCATCCGTCACAGCCGATTCAGGATTTGACGCTATCGCTCACGCCGTCGAAACAGCTGTGACGACCCGACGAACTGAGATCTCTAACACTTTTTCACGTGAAGCCTTTCGTTTGCTCATCGGTAATTACGAACAAGTGTTGCAATCACCAAATGACCTCACAGCCCGTAGCTTGATGCACCTTGGTGCATTCTATGCTGGAGTCGCTATTGAACAATCGATGTTAGGGGCAGCCCATGCCTGCGCAAATCCACTAACTGCTCGATACGACATTACACACGGTGCCGCACTAGCAATCTTGCTTCCACACGTAGTACGTTGGAATACGACAGCAAGTAGAACTTTGTATGAAGATTTTGTAATATCCACAATTAATAAAACTAATGAAAATAGCGGAGAACAATTGGCCAACCTCTTAATCAAAGTCAGCAAAGCTGGCGGCTTTTTCTCTAGACTTCGCGATATAGGAGTTTCTGAGCAGGATCTTGAAACTTTAGCGGAACAAGCCGGACAACAGTGGACTGGCGCCTTTAACCCAATACCATTTAATGCTTCTGGGGCCTTGGAGATATACCAGTGCGCGTACTAGTTCTCATCTTGATCGGCGGTGTTCTAATAACAAGTAACTCAGTTGCTATAGGACAGCCTTCGGTTGCACCTTCAGACCGATGGTCACAGTTTCGTGGCACACCAGAACTTACTGGTGCCTCATCATCACAAATACGAAACGAACTCAAACTCCTTTGGACCTTCGATGCAGGTTCATCAATTGATTCCTCAGCTGCAATCGTCGATGGAATCGCCTACATTGGAACCTATTCAGGTGAATTAATTTCGATCAGACTCGATACTGGAATAGATCAGTGGAGATATCTAGCAAACATTGAATTTGGTATTGGAGAATCATCACCGTCTGTGGCACACGGACTAGTCTTTATTGGTGATTTAGCTGGAATCCTACATGCAGTCGATCAGGCAACTGGAAAAGTAGTGTGGACGTACCAAACGGATGGAGAAATTAAGTCCTCTCCTATAATCAGTGGCGAAACTGTTCTGATCGGATCGTATGATGGATATCTTTATGGGCTCACAGCAAAGACTGGACAGTTAAAATGGAGGTTTGAAACCTTTAACTATGTACATGCCACACCAGCAATCGTTAAAGGCATAGCGTACTTTGGTGGCTGTGACGAAATGTTTCGCGGTGTAAGGGTTAAAGACGGAAAGGAGGTTTTTAGTGTATCGGCTGGTGCTTATACAGCGGCATCGGCAGCTATCAGTAACGATCATGCATATTTTGGAACTTTTAACAATGAGGTTATAGGACTCGCTATCTCCTCCCAAGAAATCATTTGGCGCTATGAACATCCACAGCGTCATTTCCCATTTTATTCGTCAGCTCTTAATGTTGACGGTAAAGTTGTTATTGGTGGACGTGATCGTATTGTACATGCGATTGACGAAAAATCTGGTGAGACAATTTGGACGTTCACGACACGAGCAAGAATCGATTCATCTCCAGCATCCGCAAATGGACGAGTCTACATTGGATCTGGGGACGGCCGCTTGTACGTTCTCGACTTGAGCACAGGCGACAAACTCTGGGAATTTGATGCTGGTGCGCCACTATCTGCCTCTCCAGCGATCGCTGAAGGTAAGATAATAATCGGTTCACAGGATGGAGTACTCTACTGCTTTGGCTAACTTTCGAAGATTTTTTGCCCTTGAAATCCTTCTTTGGCCATAGACAACTACTCTTTCTTCTATCTTCTGCCTTCTATCCTTTGACACGTGTATAGTTTAACTAATGGACGGGTCAAAGAAACAGATCTTAGCCGAGAACACCGAAGTTGGAAGCTACTTCGTATCAAACTATCCACCATTTTCAGCATGGACAGAGCATTCAGTTGCGACTATCACAAATACTGCACTCGCTACGAAACCATGCGAAGTGCCCTTCGGTATGTACTTGCATATTCCGTTCTGTCGAAAACGGTGTCATTTTTGTTATTTCCGTGTTTACACAGACAAGAATGCAAATGAAATTCAAAACTATCTCGACTTACTTGTTCGTGAGTGGGAACTCTATAGCACCCAAAGAGCCATCGCGAATCGTCCTATTGACTTTGTATATTTCGGTGGTGGCACACCATCATTTCTATCAGTTAAACAACTCAATGCTCTAGTTAATCGACTAGGACATTCGACACTCTGGTCAACAGCAAAGGAAATTACCTTTGAATGCGAACCGGGGACGTTAACCGAGTCGAAACTTTCAGCTATACGTAATCTTGGCGTAACCCGCCTTAGCTTAGGTATTGAAAATTTTGACGACCGGGTACTTGAGATTAACGGACGTGCCCACCGTTCGGCTGAGGTCTATCGTGCATATTCGTACGCTCGTTCTATTGAGTTTCCCCAAATAAATATCGATTTGATTGCTGGTATGTTAGGAGAGACAGAAGAAAACTGGAAAGCTTGTATCGAAAAAACTCTTAAACTTTCTCCTGATAGTATCACCATCTACCAAATGGAACTTCCGTATAACACAACAATCAGTGACAACTTCCTAAAAGGCACTGGACGTTTCGCAGAGTCAGTAGTTTCCTGGCCAATTAAACGAAGATGGGTAGCAGAAGCATTTGAAACATTCGAACGTGCTGGATATACGATTGGAAGTGCGTACACGGCAGTAAAAGATCCAGGCATCACAAAATTCGTCTACCGCGATTGTCTTTGGCAAGGTGCTGATTTAGTTGGTCTTGGAGTGGCCTCATTTGGCCACATCGGCGGGGTACACATGCAAAACTTAGATTCCTGGAGTAACTATGCAAGAGCAATTGGTGAAAACCGTTTACCGCTCAGTCGTGCTTACAAACTAAAAAAGGAAGAGCGTCTCATTCGAGAACTTGTCTTACAACTCAAACTGGGTTCTATTCAAATATCGTATTTTAAGAACAAGTACAACATCGATATCCTGGATCGGTTTTCCAAGGTATGGACCTCACTCGATGCCAATGGTTATCTCATTAGCACGGATAACGATATGATTTTTCTATCTCGTGACGGTTTGCTTAGAGTCGATAGCTATTTGCCACAATTTTTTCTGGCCGAGCATAGAAACATTCGTTACACCTAGTAATCGCTTATAAATTTAATGTCACAAAACAAGCATAAACGCGTAATTAAACGAAGAACTAGAGTGTCTGGAAATCCATTAGGAGTAAGAAATATTCTATATCCACTCAACTTAATCTACACACGCATTGGGATTACGCATCCAAGTGTTAAGGAAGTCTTACCAAACAAAATTCCAGAACCATATCGTTCACTGCTAGTGCATAACGATGACATGACACTTACGCTAGAACGACATTTCGGCGATCGCATCGTATTACGACCCCTTTCAACGTTTTCACACAGCGGTTGGTATTTCAGACGAGTGTTACTAGTACAAGAATACTCTGGACGCCCAGTTGAAATGGGTGCGATCCGAATAAAACTTGAGGTTTTCGATCAACGATTGCGTGCTAAAATTCTTAAAAATAAAATTCCACTCGGACGAATTCTTCGTGACAAGCGTTTTGCCTATATAAATCGTGTAAAGGCCTTCCTAGCTATAACCCCAAATTCTGAAATGATGGGATTGTTCTGGATGCGTGAGCCAAAAATTTTATACGGACGACGCACAGAAATACTCCAACGTAATAAAAAAATTGGAGACATAGTTGAAATATTGCCTTTAGTATTTCGATAGCTATGATAAATAAAAACAACGATGTCATCATAATTGGTGGCGGACCGGCCGGTTCAACAACCGCAACAATTCTGGCTCAACATGGACGTCGTGTACTGCTACTCGAACGAGAAGAGTTTCCCCGATACCACATAGGCGAATCTTTGATGCCGTACACATGGTTTACTTTCAAGAGACTTGGTGTTCTTGACTGGTTTAAAACTTCAGCTTGCCCAAAAAAATATTCGGTACAATTTGTTTCAACAACAGGAAACGTGTCGCAACCATTCTACTTTTTCGAAACAATCCAACACGAGTGTGCAACAACTTGGCAAGTACTACGAAGCGACTTTGACCAAATGATGCTCAACAACGCCAGAGATAATGGAGTTGAAGTTCGCCAGGGAATATCTGTTCGTGACTTGGTTAACTATAACGGCCAAATTTCTGGTGTTATTGGTGACATTAAAGGAGGGGGAAGTGAAACGTTCAGGGCTAATGTTATTGTAGATGCCTCGGGACGTGACACACTGGTCTCCTCAAAGCTTGGATGGAAAAAACGTGATCCTGAGCTGAACAAAGTTTCGATCTTTTCGTACTTTAAAGGCGCGAAACTAGACCCTGGCTTAAACGCTGGCGCGACAACAGTTGCGTACATCGCTAAAAAGGGATGGTTCTGGTACATCCCATTACCTAATGATGTCGTGAGCGTAGGAATTGTAGCTGAAGCAAACTATTTGTTCCGTCAGACTCGTATCCTAGAAGAGATCTTCTTTCGAGAGATAGAAGCTTGTCCCTGGATTAAGGAACATCTAACAACTAGCACTCATATTGGTCCAGTTCGCTCCACGGGTGAATTTAGCTATCGTTCGACAGGAGTCGGTGGAGACGGTTTTTGTTTAGTTGGCGATGCCTTCGCATTCATCGATCCTGTATTCTCATCTGGTGTTTTTTTAGCACTTAAGAGTGGAGAGATGGCAGCCGATGCCATTCACAAAGGTTTAGAAACCGGTACAATTAACTCGTCTACGTTTACAAACTATCAACGAGACTTAAGTTGGGCACATAATCAATTTCGTCAACTTGTTTTGGCATTCTATAACCAAACGTTTAGTTTTCGAGAGTTTGTTCAAACCTATCCGGACCTCCATCCAAAACTGGTAAACGCGTTAGTTGGTAATGTTTTTACAGACTTGCAACCCCTGTTTGATCGCCTTCGAAAATTCTCAACACGGACAACAAGTTACAATTCTGAACCTAGCACCAATAATACTTCTAGTGCCTGATTATCTTGTGCCCACACATGCGAGAATATAAGTTGTGATAAGTAAATATCGACTACGACGACGAGTTCGGTTCTATGAAACAGATGCTGCTGGTATCGTGCACTTCAGTTGGTTTTATCGTTATATGGAAGAGGCCGAACACGCCCTCTGGCGTGAAGCAGGACTGAGTATTGCACGAGACATTACTGAATTTGGATTCCCTAGATTATCAGCTTCTTTCGACTTTCATCAACCACTACAGTTTGAAGACGAATTTGATATTGATCTTGTTATTTCAAAAATCACTAAAAAAACAATTCATTACAACGTACATATTATGAAAGGAAAAACTCTAATAGCGACAGGTAGCATGGTCATCGCATGTGTTAAAAAATATCCAGGCAAGCCGATGAAGGCAGTTCCAATCCCCAAAGATATTATCAAATTTTTTCAAATAGCCACTCCGGCTTCTCCGTCAAAAAACAAATGACGCTAAAGGAAAATGTCACTCCTCTGATTGAGTGTAAATCTCGAGACGAAATCGAAACTTGTCAAGGCAAGCGACTTAATCGACTGCTATATAAAATCAACGGACGAAATTCGTTTTACACATCAAAATTTTTAACTGAACATGTCAATATTGCTGAATTGATATTTCCGAAAGACTTAAACAAGCTTCCGTTAACAACTAAAGCTGAGTTAATAAGTAACCAAAAGAAAAATCCTCCCTGGGGAACAGCATTAACTGAACCGATCGAGCGATACACTCGATACAATCAAACATCATCGACAACTGGTCTCCCACTAAGATGGCTCGACACAACTGAGAGCTGGCAATGGATGCTCGATTGTTGGAAGTCGGTCTACCATGCAGCTCGAGTGAATTCTCAAGATCGGATCTTCTTTCCATTCTCGTTTGGACCATTTCTTGGGTTTTGGACAGCATTTGAAGCAGGAACACAAATTGGAGCTCACTGTATACCAGCTGGTGGAATGACAAGCCGGGCTCGTCTCGCATTCATTCATGCCATAAAACCAACTATTATTTGCTGCACACCAACCTACGCGTTACGCCTTCTTGAAGTAGCCCGTGAGACTTACAAAGACTTAGATTCATCTATAAGTAATTCCGTTAAGACATTAATCGTAGCCGGAGAACCCGGGGGTAGTATTGCTTCAACGCGCGCTCGGATTGAACAAGGATGGCATGCTCGAGTTATTGATCACCATGGAATGACTGAAGTGGGACCAATTAGCTTTGAATGCTGGGAAAACCCTGGAAACATTCATCTCAACGAATGCGAATTTATTTGTGAAATATTGGACCCAGATACAAGACTTCCAGTTAAAAATGGAGAACAGGGAGAACTCGTCATCACTAACCTTGGTCGTACTGCAAGTCCAGTTATTCGATACAAAACTGGAGATCTTGTAGTAGTTAGCAATGATTGCTGCCCCTGTGGACGAACTTTAATACTGCTTAAAGGAGGAATTCGCTCTCGCATTGACGATATGGTCTGTGTCAATGGCGTTAATATCTATCCAGCTACAATTGAAACTGTTATGAGAGCAATAGATGAGGTTGTCGAGTACCGAGCTACGATCAGAGATCAAGGAGCTCTTCGAACATTGGCTGTTGAGATTGAGGTAACTCCATCGACGACACAACCAGACATGGTCAGTCAACGCACAGAGCTTGATTTTCGAGAAGTGCTCGGATTGACTGTGCCGGTCACTATTGTAGCGTCCGGAACCTTGCCCCGCTTTGACATGAAAGCCAAGCGATTCGTCATAGTGCCATAGATGATTGTACGAATAGAAATTATAAATGCCGACATCGACTCAAGGAATTATGTTACTTATTATCAGAAAAATGATGGAGAATCATGAAACTTACGAACCGTTCTAAATATTTCTTATCATGGTTAATACTTTCCGTAATAGTAACCTTTGTAAATGTTGCCTGCGGAAGCGAAGAAAAAACTGGTGACAATAGTCCGCCTCGTGTATTTCTCAGTACCGGAACAGCACCCCCAGGTGGAGCATTCTTTGTAGTTGGTAGTGCCCTGTCAGAAGTTATTAATGAATTTGGTAGCGACTTTGGCTTTAGTGTAACTGCAGAAGCTACCAGTGGCTCGCAAGAAAATATCCGTCGACTGGTGAGTGGTGAACTTGATTTTGCTTTGTCAAATTCCGCAATCACTTATTTTGCAGTTCGCGGTGAATCTGGTTGGGAACGTTCCTATCCAATGCGCTCAGTCATGACGCTTGCGCCAAACGTTGCACTATTTGTTACTCCTGCAAACAGTGGAATTGGAAACCTCTCTGCACTCAGAAATAAAAGAGTGACTGTTGGACCTGCTGGTGCAGGTTTTGAATATTTTATCGAACCACTATTAAAAGCACACGGTATTACCTATGATGATTTCAGTCCTCTAAATGCAACTCAACAAGCAGCCGTAGATATGCTGACAGATGGTTCTGCAGACGCTGCCTTTTTGGGTGGTGCTGTACCGACAGCATCAATTACTCAGGCAGCAGCTTCTATGGAGATTGCTTTTCTACCTTTTGGTGAGACCGAAAAACAACAACTCATCAATGATTTTATTTTTTTTCGAACTGCAACAATCCCAGCCAACACATATCGTGGGCAAATTGAATCCTTTAAAGGACTTGATGTCGGTTCGATGCACTTCATCACTGCAAAACACACTGACGAAAACCTCGTCTATAACGTGACAAAAATTATCTACGAAAACCGGGAAAGAGTTATTGAAAAACATGCAGCCGGACGTGCTATTAATCCAAATAACGTAATCCGAGATACCGGAACTGAATTCCATCCAGGGGCCATCCGTTTTTACCGTGAAATAGGGATCTGGCCATAGTGACCAACTCTCCGTCTAACATACCAACCTTAGGAAAATCGCTTGTTCCAAGCTTGTTAGGAATCTTTCTATGTGCCTTCACATTGATCGAAGTAAACTACCCGCTCCTCGCTCCTCAAAGTCGTCTTGCGCTTTTTACTCTGCTTGGATTATCACTCTGCTTCTGGAATATCCCTATTCATAAAAAACTCAAAGAACAAAGGATCGGCTCACTGATTGATGGATGTTTTGCGTTACTCACGATCATCTGCTGCGGATATATCGTTATCCAGACTGACACATTGTTTGATCAATTCTGGACAGATGGACAGTCCTTGGGAAACCGAGCAGGATTCGAAACGACTCTTGATATAACGATCGGATTCATCGGCCTTGTAATCGTAATAGAGGCTGCACGGCGAACATTAGGATGGGCACTTCCTGGTTTGGCAACTATCTTTTTGTTATATGCCTACTTTGGTTCGTTGTTTCCTGATTGGCTATTTCCACATCGAGGCTACTCGGTCTCTAGAATTGTTGGTCAGACCTTTCTACATAGCCAGGGTATCTTTGGTGTTGCGCTAAGCGTTATGTTTACCTACGTATTTCTATTTGTGATCTTTGGTGCGTTTCTCGAAGCTACCGGTGCCACGCGTTTCATTGTCAACTTTGCAAAGCGGATGTTTGGAAAAAGTCCAGGTGGCCCCGCAAAGGTAGCAGTGCTCAGCAGTGGTGTAATGGGTTCACTTTCCGGTAGTGCAGTTGCCAACACAGCCACTACTGGAACATTTACTATTCCTATGATGCGTAGTGCAGGTTTTAAACCAGTAACAGCCGCTGGCATCCAAGCAGCTGCTAGCTCAGGGGGTGCACTGATGCCCCCTGTTATGGGTGCTGGAGCCTACATGATGTTGGAAATTATTGAACCGGCAGTCACCTATCTAGAAATTATTAGAGCGGCTCTAATACCAGCAATTTTATATTACCTCTCGCTTTTCTTGATTGTTCATTTTCACGCACGTCGTGTCGTTAACACTAAGCTAGATATCGACGGAACCATCGAGTCCGTCGAACACGTATCTCAAAGCAATAAATTTGAAGGGGTCGTCTTTGTGGCTGCGTTGGGAAGTCTAGTATTATTTCTCGTATTGGGTTATACAGCATTTCGAGCCGTAACTCTATCGCTAGTAACTATCGTTATAATTAGTAGTTTTCATTCAAGCACGCGTCTTCAGTTTAGAACAATGACGCAAGGACTCATCAAAGCTGCCCACAATGTGATTCCACTCGTGTCTGCAGCGGCCTGTGTAGGTATTATTATTGGAATTGTCACCCTTACCGGAATTGGAACACGCCTTCCGGCCACAATTATCCCACTCGCTGAGCAAAGTTTGTTTCTTGCACTGTTGCTTATCATGATCTCTGCAATCATTCTTGGCATGGGACTTCCTTCAGCCGTTTGCTATCTACTGATGGCAACACTCATTGGACCTGTGCTAGGAAATTTAGGAGTACTCCCACTTGCTGCTCACCTATTTATTTTTTACTTCGGAATGATGTCTATGGTCACTCCACCTGTAGCTCTTGCTTCCTACGCAGCTGCATCCATTGCTGGAACTAGAATTATGCCAACAGCATTTGCATCATTTCGATTCGCCTTCGTCGGGTTCACTCTCCCTTATATGTTTGTCTACCGTCCAGAACTACTGCTATTGTCAAGCACAGGAGAACAGGCTGGATGGTTAACTATATTGGGACCAATTGCTATCGCGACACTAGGTGTTACGTGTTTCGCGGCCGGTATTGCAGGACAACTTCGCAATCCACTTCACCTTGGGCTTAGGACAACTATTCTTCTAGCCGCTGGATTACTCCTGATTCCAGGCCCAAGTGTAAATCTTGGAAGCATGATGCTTCCAGTGTTCGAAATTTCCGGAGTTAGTGCTTTCGGTGCAGTATGGCTACTAAATACAAAACGACCGTGGGCAGCGTTGAAGGCGTGACCTACAAAAACTCAACATTTTTTGAGAAAGCGTAAGAATTAAATGAACATTCGATCTATTAGCGCACTGGAAATATTAGATTCACGAGGCAATCCAACTGTATCAACGGATATTCATCTCGAAAATGGAAGCATCGCTTCTGCTCTAGTACCCTCTGGCGCATCTAGAGGAGAACACGAAGCAATGGAACTACGCGATGGCGACATCATGCGTTACCGGGGAAAAGGTGTTCAAAAAGCCGTTCGCAACATCAATACAGAAATTAATGATGCCCTTACTGGCTTTGATGTAACAGATCAAAAAACCCTAGACAAACGCCTGATCGAATTAGACGGAACACCGAATAAATCTCGACTTGGTGCAAACGCAATCCTAGGAGTCTCTATGGCAGCGGCAAGAGCTGGTGCAGCCGTCAATAGCTTGCCCCTTTACCACTATCTCGGTGGAAATAATGCCAACATTCTTCCAGTTCCGTGTCTAAATATAATTAACGGTGGACGACACGGAGATAACACAATTGATTTTCAAGAGTTTCAGATCGCCCCACATAACGCGCCTTCGTTTTCAGAAGCTATCCGCATGGCCATAGAAACATTTCATGTACTAAAAGATTTACTCACAGAAAATGGAAAAACGACAGGAGTAGGCGATGAAGGAGGATTTGTACCTGACTTTGAAAAAAATGAAGAAGCTATTGAATGGATTTTGCAGGCTATTGAAAAAGCTGGATTCAAACCTGGAAAAGATATCGCCTTGTGTCTAGATCCTGCGACAAGTGAAATGTGGAAAGATGGGCATTATGTCTTCTTCAAATCAAATAATCGAACCAAAACAACAGCTCAAATGATTGACTTATGGAAGTCGTGGCTTGATGCTTACCCAATCGTACTTATTGAAGATGCACTCGCTGAGAATGACTGGAGTGGTTGGAAGAAAATGACGAATATGATTGGAGATAAAATCGAACTCGTCGGAGACGACATCTTCTGCACAAATTTAAAAACTTTACAAAGAGCGATCGATGACGGTGTCGCTAATTCAATACTTATCAAGCCAAACCAAATCGGAACCGTTTCAGAAACTATAGAGTGCGCTCGCTTGGCACAAAAAAACGGATACGGTGTTTACGTATCGCACCGTTCAGGCGAAACTGAGGATACCTTTATCGCAGACCTAGCCGTTGCAACAGGTTGTGGTCATATCAAAACTGGTTCAGGATGCCGAAGCGAACGGATTAGCAAGTTCAATCGCTTACTTCGTATAGAACACGAACTAGGCGATACCGCACGTTTTGCAGGAATTTCTGGATTTAAACAGACTGTGGTCAATACCTAGAACATTATTTTATTTCTGCTGCAATCAGACCGAAACGTTTTCAAAGTATAAAGCTTTATATTGAAATTAAAAATTCTACATAACTTCTGCATAGCACTCGAGTCAATCGGAATACTTACTTTTGATCCAAAAAAATCTAGAAATAACGTTTTAAAGTTTTCTGAGTTGGACTAGGCGTAAGCCATGAGACGACCACCATTAATACTGTTGATATAATCGTCATTGGTACAACTGGCATATAACCTAATACAGATGTGCCACCCGGAGTTCTCGTAATAATTTCAAGATCACCAATTGATAAAACAGATACCAACGTGCCTGGAAGTGGAGCTGGGATGTTCGCTTGCAAGATTGCTACCCCAATGACGGAACCAGCAGTCCAGAGTGTTACTGCTAGTGCGCCCCATTTTGTACTTTGTTTCCAAAACAACGCCCCAACAAGTAGTGGAAAGAGCGCTGCATAGCCTGAAAATGCGTACTGCACTGCCAAATTAAAAATTCCAGGTGGAGAACGAAGCGCAATAAAATATGCCACGGTGGTAATCAGAACAACGAAAAGACGACCCATTTGCACTTGTACCCACTCACCAAATCGTGCTTTTCCACCGTAGAACGTAAAGATATCCTGCGTAAACATAGTCGAGAGGGCAAGAATCTGTGAATCACTTGCCATAACAGCAGCCATAATACCTGCACCAAGGAGACCGGCCATCCACAACGGTGCGTAGTGCTCAAGCATAAGAAGAATCACGTCGTCACCAGCCATTGCCTGCTGTAATTGAACCACTTGCGCAGTAGTCATTAACGGATCTTGGTTAAGAAGCAAGGCCCTCGCATCGAGCTTGGCGACAATCGCTGGAATGTCGTGCATCGCATTAGCGGCAACACCTAAAAACACGCAAGGGAGCCAAATCGCAAGGATACAGAGTGGATACAGAACTACTGTCTTCTTAAAATGCTGCATGCGACGAGCGGTCAAACAGAAAATCATGATATGAGGAAAGACGATCGTTGACAGTGGAATGAAACTATAACTCAGAAAAAAACGTGGTGATATACGTTCTCGAGTAAGCAATGAAGCCGTCGTTTCATTTCCTAAAAGTGTTTCCATTGCTTGTGGAAACCCTCCAATACTTGATCCAATAAGCACAAACGCTGCTGCACCAAAAATTAAAAACATAACTGTCTGAAATGCATTTACCCAAGCAGTGCCTCTCATGCCACCAAAAAAAACATAACTCATAACGACCAACGCAACAATCGCGCCACCAAGCCAATATGGCACCACACCACCGCTCACAGCGTTTAACGTCGTGCCTCCACCCATAACAGCGATAATTATGTAGGGCACTAGCAACACAGCTTGCACTGCGAAGATCACTGTCCCGATATGACTGCACTCCCATCGATCACGAAACATTTGTACAGGCGTGATGAACGCATGTCGTTTACCAAGTGCCCACATCCGTGTACCAATAAAAAATAATGTCACAGGTATGATTAGCGCTGATGACGATGCCATTAGTCCATACGTCACGATGCCATTAGAAAAGGCGTGGCCAGCAGATCCGAGGATCGTAAATGCTGTCATATTCGTTCCAAAAAGCGACAACAGAAAGATCATGGGACCAAGCGAACGCCCAGCGAGAAAATAGCCTTCTGCATCTCGCTGCTCGAAGCGGCGAAACGCGAAGGTCCCGATGTACAGAACGATGGCTAAATAGACAAATACTACTAATGTTGGAATCAACGCGAGCTCCCTGACAAACCTCGCTTGTCTCTCGATGTGGAGTTATGCTCGAACTGATCTTCAATGTGAGTGGGCCATGCGTAGCGAACAAGTAACATCATCAAAACTACAATGGACACGGAGTAAGTAGCATGATAGAAAAGACCAACTGGTAGAAAACCAAATATAAGCGGTCTAGCCGTTTCCCAAAACCACGTGTCCTGGTGGAGAATATATAAACCAACTACAGCGAAAACAAGAATCCAACGAATCATAGTAATAGAGGACCCTACCATACTAGAATGTCTAATACTTCATACCATAGGACATAAAACGGAAACTTTAATACGCAAGAGGAAGAACACATGAGCACATGGTTGCCTTTCGTAATTCTCACGATTCTAAGCTGGGGAACATATATTCCCACACTTCACCGTGGTCAATTAGCCTTAAGTGGAAGCGGTATCCATGCGTTTCTGATGGTTGGAGTAGCTTACCTCCTCGTGGCTATTGCTATCCCTGGAAGTATCATTGCACGTAACGGAAGTTGGAACGTTTTTACGCCAAGCGGCATGGTGTTTTCCATTGCGGCAGGCGTACTGGGGGCACTTGGTGCACTGGGCATAGTATTCGCACTTGTCAACGGTGGAAAACCATCCATAGTGCCCCCACTAGTCTTTGCAGGCGCTCCCGTTGTCAGTGTTTTTGTAGCAATGCTCTACAACCCACCTCAAAACAACCCGTCACCTTTATTCTTTTTGGGGATCATAATGGCAGCGGCAGGAATAGGGTTATTCATGGCGAATCGCCCTGTTTAATTCCCAATAAAAAACTGGCAATGGCTGATTCTTAGGGGTTTTGTCTCGTGCCAATCGCCCATAGATACTTCGCTGTACGGATAAAGATCTGCCCATCCGAAATAGCTGGAGAGCTTAGACAATAATCATTAAGCGGATTCCGTGACAGTTCCTCAAATGTTGGTCCAGTTTTTAATACAGTTGTTAAACCGGCTTCGTTTGTGATGTAGATCTTGCCATCTGCGAGTACCGGAGAGGCACTATACGTTCCTGGGTTGATTCGCTTTCGTCCATACACTAGCTCCCCAGTCTTTGCGTTGTGAACATAAACGATTCCCTGATCATTAATAATATAGAAGTACTGACCATCGGTAATAGGCGTAGGTACATCTGGCCCATTGTTAGTGGACCAAATCACATTAGTATTGAGAACATTACCACGACCACCTGGTCGAAGTGCAAGAAGTGGGCGAACTCGTGTCGGAGCGTAAATTAAGCCGTCGTACACAATTGGCGAGGCTACAATGCGATAGTTTCGCTGGCGTGTCGGATTAAGACCATCAGCACGCCATAGTTCCTCTCCGGTCGTTAGGGCATGCCCTGTTACAGCGTCACCACCAGTGACTATAATCTCTTCAGTGCCATCATACTGAAGTAAAGTCGGCGTGCTGTATGAATCAGGTGACTCTCGAATTGCTTCTGTGAACCGTTGGACACGCCATATGGTCTTACCGGTCTCAGCATCAATACTTAGTAAATATGATGGAGCATTTGTACGCATCCCATGCAAAACCTGCAAATATATAGCACCGCTATGGAGTAACGGTGATGACGCGTAGCCCCAACTTAAACCAAATGCACCATATGACTTTTGGATATCACGAGTCCAGAGATTGTTACCCTGAAAGTCGAAGGCTTTTAAAATACCAGTTCCGGTTATTACCCACACTTTGACACCGTCGGTAACTGGTGACGGAGATGACATATTCTGCTTCCGCTGACGACTATTTCCATCACTCAAGTGTTGTTTCCAAACTAGTTGTCCAGTATTTCTATTGAGACACCACAACTCGAGAGTATTGTTATCAACAGCAACATTTAAAAAAATGAGGTCATTCCACACAACAGGTGTTGACCCTGACCAAGTTGGCATCTCTAACTTCCATGCAATATTCTTTTCCGTGTTCCAATCGGTAGGAAGATTAGTGTCTTCACTAACACCGTTACGCATAGGACCACGCCAGTTTGGCCAATTCGAAGTATTTACTGTGTCAACACACAGCAACACCATAATAATAATGAGCCATGTCATTGACTCGATCCGAATAATCTTGTTGAAACTCATTACTCTACTTTGCACGACCTACGAGATCGAGTAAGAATGTGTACTGTAGTGCGAGCTCACGGTACTGTTGATATCGACCTGAAGCTCCACCATGTCCAGCATCCATATTGGTTTTAAGGAGCAGACGACGATCATCACGCTTTATAGCACGCCGTTTAGCGACCCACTTCGCCGGTTCCCAATACTGAACCTGAGAATCATGTAAACCTGTCATAACAAGAAGATGAGGCCAAGTAACGTCATTAATGTTGTCATATGGAGAATACGAACGAATGTACTCATAGTACTGAAGATCATTAGGATCTCCCCATTCATCGTACTCACCAGTAGTTAAAGGAATAGACTCATCAAGCATTGTTGTTAGCACGTCAACGAATGGAACTTGAGCCACAACTCCATGAAAAAGATCTGGGCGTTCGTTAATCACAGCCCCCATTAGAAGACCACCGGCACTCCCTCCCATTGCAAATAACTGATTATTACTCGTATAGCCTTCGGCAATAAGATGCTCAGCGCACACAATGAAGTCATTAAACGTATTTTTTTTCTTTAATAATTTTCCTTCTTCGTACCACGACCGACCGAATTCCTCTCCACCACGAACATGGGCAATTGCAAAAATAAATCCTCTATCAAGAAGGCTTAAACGCGACGACCGAAATGTAGGCTCCATGCTAATACCATAAGCCCCATACCCATACAGCAATAAGGGAGCTGATTTTTCGGTCATTCCACGTCTCCGAACTAACGAGATTGGCACACACACACCGTCGCTACTTTTCGCAAATAATCGAATGGATTCATAACGTTCAGCGTTAAAATCTCCGACAACATCTTCGCGTTTAAGGAGCGTCCGTTCGCGAGATGTCATATCATAGTCATACACTGATGATGGTGTCGTCATCGAACTGTAGTGAAATCGTAGTATAGAGGTGTCAGATTCTCGGTTTGTATCAATATGAACTTCATAAGCTGGTTCATCGAACACAATCTCATGATTGCTTCCGTCACTCCATTTCCGTACTCTGATCTTTGATAAACCTTCAACACGTTCCTCGAGAACAAGGTAATCACGAAACAACTCGTAGCCCTCAATAAGTACATCTTCACGATGTGAAATTAACTCATGCCATAAAGACGGATCGAGTTCTTTCTCATTCGTTGACATTAATTTAAAATTCCGAGCTGACTTGTTAGTACGAATGTAAAAATGTCCATCAAAATGATCAATGTCGTATTCGTGTCCACGTTGACGAGGCAGGAAGAGAGCTAAGTCGCTACACGGATAATCCGCATCAAGATATCGATATTCTGTAGTAATCGTCTGAAATGAAGCAACCAGTATGTAACGTTTTGACCGACTCCGTCCCACGCCACAGTTAAAAGTTGAATCGTGTTCTTGAAATATAAGTTGGTCTTCCTGTGAATTAGTTCCAAGCCTGTGCCGATACACCTGATATGAGCGAAGTGTCGTAGGATCTTGTCTCGTATAGAAGAATGTCTCACTATCGGTCGCCCACACGATATTAGCAGTGACATCTTGAATGCTATATTGAAGTTCGCGTCCAGTCTGAAGATCTACAAATTTGATGGTATAAAAACGTCTGCCGACAGTGTCAACAGCGTAAGCTAAAAGACGTTCGTTTGGACTTACTTGTAAAGCCGAAACATCGCAAAATTCTAGCCCATCAGCGACTTTATTAACATCGAGAACAATCTCCTCACCACTCGAACCCGTTATAACCTGACGACAGTAGATAGGATACTCTTTCCCATCTTCATACCGTCGATAATAACGGAAAGTACCATCCTGATAGGGAACAGACATGTCGGTCTGTTTAATACGACCTTTTATTTCTTTGAATAATTTATTTTCAAAGGACAGTGTGGCCACCATCACATCTCTGACATGCATGTTTTCAGCTTCAAGATATGCACGCACCGCTGGATTGTCTCGATCGCGCAACCAGTAATAGTCGTCACTACGGATAAATCCATGAGATTTAAGTTGATGTGGATACTTCGATGCAATGGGTGCTGTCATCTAAATTCGATTGGTAAATATTAAGGTGTTAATCAGTTCTAAGAGATGCCAATAAAGGCGATCGAATTGCTACTATCGTTGCAAAAAATGAAACAACTAGTCCAACAAAAATAACGATAAAGAAAAGAATGCTAAGTAAAAACAATGAAATAGTCCCGCCACGGTCGAATAAAGCAGGTGCTATAGCGACAACTGCACTAACTGTTCCGACAGAAAGGCCTGCAAGCAACAAAAGTGTATTCTCTGCCAAGACCATCAAAGATAAGTGCCCAATATTAAATCCTACAGCACGCATCAACGAAAGTTCTTTTCGACGTTCTAGAACATTACGTAACAACACGGCTCCCAGTCCAAAGGTTCCGAGAATAAGTCCAAAACCACCAAGCGTTTGAAATGTTGCTAGATAAGTGTTATTAACTCGATGAAACGCCGCTAAGCGCTCTGTAGTAGAAACAACATCGAATCCAAAATCAGCCATCCGATCCTCGAGTGCCAAACTAACCTCTGCTGTTTGCTCAAGAGGTGCATCAATAAGAAAAAATCGATAACCTTCATAGTCATTAAACACACTGTTAAAATAGGCTTCGCTTATCAACAATTCCCTCTGAAAGATACTGTCCGTTAACGCAGCAACTATTCGCAAACGAATTGGATGATCGGTATCACGATTTAATACAAGATCATCACCAATCGATAAATGAAGCGCATATGCCAGTGAAGTTGAATCGGCAATAGCTGGAATAGCACCATCAGTAAATCGTCGTTCGAGTAACAACCATGGATTTTCTTTTTCCTTAGGCGTGGCATCCACTGTTGCACCAAAACTAAAACGTGCTTCATCTACAAACTTTGAAGTCGGAGCCAAGATTCTTGGATCTTTTGCTTGATAAAGATTTAGACAACTTGCATCTTCACCAGGACGAACCCGAAAACGAGAGATCGAGACACCATCAAGAATTTGATTATTTGTAAACAAATCAGAAATAAAGAGTCCTTGTTGACCGTCAATTGTTGAAGGATCATGCACAAGAGGAAGAAGAGTGTCAGCTAGAAGAGTAAACCCACCAGACCCTGAATTATTATCGAGAATATTGTCAGCCCCTTCCAGTCGGAAGGCATCAACGGATACGATAATAAACGAAGCTGATGCAATTAGTGCGATGCAGAGAACACTTCGACCTGGACGATACGAGGCATTTCGAAAACCCACTTGCGATAGTGACCAAGGTCCTACTGTATGACGCCTGGGTCTGCTATGGAACCATCCCCACACCACAAATAATAAGGCACACAACACTAGTACACCGCTACCAAAAAACCCGCCTGTTGCTCCAATAAAACCAATTCCGGATAAACAAACAAGCACAATACCCAAGGCACCAAATACAATTCCCATTTTCCAAGCCCTAGCATCGGCAAACGCGACATCATTCTGTGGCATAGAAATACCTGCAACCTCAGCCACAGCTCCAGAAAGTAAACTTCTTGGTGTGGCGAAGGCTGCAGTCCTCAATGTCACCGTAATAGATACACATGCTGCAACCACACCTCCCATTACACCAGTGCCCAGTGCTAATGGAGAAACAGCCAGCAATAATCTGGTCGTGCCTACTGCATCCACCCACCAAGTACGAAGACCCCACATAATAAGATCGGCATAGAGAACAGCTCCGACCACACCAACAGCGCCACCCAAAACAGAAAGCAATACCCCTTCCATCTGAAAAACCCGACGGATTACCTCAACTGGATACCCAATTGCTCGCAGTAATCCGATTTCCCGTAAACGCTGTTCCACGCCAAGACGGAAAAACAAACTGGCAAGAAGAAGAGCAGACACAACAAGAAAAAAACTGAAATAAATAAAATAAAGACCGAAATCAGTCGTACCAACTGATGCCTCTAAAGCAAGAGAACGTGCCGGATACACGACAAACCCAACAGAAAGAGGGTCGAGTGCCTTTCGAAATGTCTGAGAAAATTCTGACTGTAGACTTTCGAGTTCTATGTTAGAACCAGGAACAATACGCACTGATGTCAATTGACCCCACCGTGAGGCCCACATCTGCTGTCCAGCAATAAGCGGAATAAAAGCCTTAGGCGTTGTTCGGTAGTCATCCCAATAATCCTCATCAACCTTTCGAATTAAATTAAGATCTACTTCAAATGGCGGATCCCAATCGATAACATTATTGACTTCCGTAATACCAGGATAATCAGGTGCTAATTCCGGATCAGATGCCGCTCCTTTAATTGGAACAACATCAACAATCCGAAATTCAGTTTCGCGACTCGACAAACGTCCTTCGTCTTCCCAAATGAAATACTCCAGTGTCAGAGAATCTCCTACGACAACCTGTAGGTCATCAGCAATCCATTGATTTAAAATAATAGATGCACCTTTATACTGTTCAGGTGACGCATAATCTTCACTAATAATGTTCAAGTCGAGAGCACTTACAAGTGAATACGGCGTAATCTGATCGTTGCTACGAATCTGATTTACAAGATACGTAAGGACGGGCTCAGTCCGCATACCAAGATCATCTGCTGTCTGCTCGAGAATGCCAACCACATCCTCGGCAAGAAGTCCCGTTGAAGACTCAACCGAAACGGTTCCCTGATTTGGGATTACTCGAACGCGTAATCCGAGGTCATGAAGTGAAACTTTTGCACGCAATGCTTCTTCAACAGTCGCTAAGCGATCGCTTTCAAATACATGCTCTGTAGCAATTTGCAAACCTCCAAGCAAGAAAGTATTTACATGATTCTCCTGACCGAGTTCGGACTGTAATCGCTCTAACGATACAAAAACAGACCGTGCAAATCCTTGCTGCGGACGAAACGAAAATTCACCGAGCTCATCAGCTTCCAACACACGCACCACATCAAGTCGTAATGTTCGCCCGACATCATCACGTCTACCATAAAGTGAACTGATTGGCACCGCTGACGGCTTTTCGATTCGTACTAACAAAGAATCATTCATCGTTACTTCAAATTCACGTGCTAAGCCAGAACTTATAAAAACAGTGTTCCGACCAAGTGAATACGATTCAGTGTCCACGCCATGAAATCGCCAAAAACGCTCGTCGACTCCGTAGACCTGCACGTCTGATGCACGTCGACCACTAGCTTGATGAGTTACAAAACCCTCTATAGCTACGAGGGGCACAACACCAGGAAACTGCTCTCTAATTCCATCGGTGTCTTTAAGATCTTTTGCTAATGACTCACGAACAAAACTAAGACTTGTAATAACGTAATCAATAGAACCAAGCCTCTCAAGTGCGAGCGAACGAAGACTTGAACGCACCGAACTGCCAACAAGTAATGCGCCTGCTAAAACTGCAACAGCGACTGCCACACCTATAACAACAGCGATGTTTGTGCGCCAATAGTGAATTATATTTCGGAGTACAAAAGATAGCCCTATCATCCCTTATGCCTTAACTGACTTTTTTTGTCAGTTCCAAAGTGTTCTCGTTTAACCGATATTGGAACTGGCACCGAACTGCGAGAGTTGGGTTATGGGTCACAATGACAAGTATATTTTTTTGCTGCATGTGAAGTTTGAAGAGAATAGACATAACCATTTCGGCTGACTCGTGATCAAGATTTCCTGTAGGTTCATCACAAACAACAAGAGACGGTTCCTGAATAAGAGCTCGCGCGAGAGCGACGCGCTGTTGTTCGCCGCCAGATAATTCAGCTGGGAGATGATCCATGCGATCCTTAAGTCCCACTCGCTCCAATAAATCTACGGCGCGATCTTTAACCATGTGGTTCGATTCACTTACAAGTGTTGGAATTAAGACATTTTCAAAAACTGTGCACTGCGGCAGCAAAAGATGGTCTTGAAAGACAAAACCTACGCAAGTATTACGAAACGACGCCAGATCTCGCTCGTTAAGACTAAAGGGATTAGTGCCATGGAGTGTAACTAACCCTCCAGACGGTGGCTCAAGTGCACCAAGAATATAAAGCAATGTACTCTTACCACATCCAGATGGTCCCATAATAGAAGCTGAGTCCCCTTGTGAAAGAGAGAACGACACGTCCCTTAGGATAGGCAGTGGTCCTCGGACGGAAGGATATATCTTGGAGAGATTATTGACTTCGAGCAAGGGACACCCCCGCTCCTAATATACAGGCAATAGAATAACTACGATACCTTTTGAAGTGCTCTCGGCCTAAAGAGAAAATCAACGATGTTACCCTCGTGAGGTTGAAGCCAATTTAGTTGAATCGTCGGTATGGGTCCAATATTTAAACGGTCAATATTTTTAGCATCCAAAAGTTCTCGCTCGAATGAAACATCTTTTGTTAAAGCAGTCGCCACAAGTGTTTGACCAATAGATTCAATTATCTTCTTCTGTGCACATTCGACAACCGTAACAAAAGGAAACATATATTCCTTTTTTGCAATAGTCCTATCAGGAGATGGACAATACACAACCGTTGGTCGTAAATAATCACAGCGTTCACGCGAAATCAAACGACCTTCAGAGTGGTGCTGAGCGGTTACTTCCACAATGCCTGCTTCATTAAGAGCCGCATCGATATCTGCCGATATAGCGGATGCCTGCCCTGGAACAGTAAATGCAGCAAGCGCAGCGTCTGGATCGTCTGGTGGCAAGGGTGCAACTGGACCAAGTCGTTCAGCAAGCGCTTCAGAAATCTCCTTGCCATGCCGAGGCGTCCAAATACCCGAACAATTAATACAACTTCTTCCACTATTAATTAAAACGCTATCAACCATTAGATCTATATACGACTCCCAATTGTCCGCTTCATCCTCACCAAGCAAGATCTTGCTAAACCCTGGTCCGTGTACTTGTACAGCCGGGTTTCCTTCATACTGTTCAACAGTGGACGTTCCACCAAAGATCAAGCTACGCTGACAATTATTAAGAACTGCAGCACCTACTTCGCCGAGACCTGGATATAAAGAAATAGATTCAAGTGGCACGCCAGAAGCATAGAATGCCTGCGTCATGCGCCACGGTGTCCAAGGTTCTTGTGGACCAGGCTTGAGAACCAACCCAATCTGAAGTGGAATAATGGGTAACCACAAACTGTGTACACCTGGCGAATTTGACGGCAACACCATACCCAGAACTGACGTAGTCGCCTGATAGCTCCGCATTATGCCATCTTCTTCACCATATCCACGCGACAAGATGTCAGGATCAAGACGACGGGTTAAAGAAATAAGAATTTCGTCAATATGCTCAAGTACAAACTTGAGTTTTTCCATATTCATCCGACACATATGCTCAGGTAGTCCAGTCGTAGCCGATTGCTGACGTATAAAGTCGTCTGGAGATTGTGTACCATCTCCAAGCGGAAGTTCAGCCGACGCAAACAACTCGGCCGCCTTTTTGACCATTAATACAAGCTGAGAGGGTGGGATTTCGCGTAAAACCTCTCTCGCTCTAAATGCCTTGCGCATATCACGAGACACAATACCAGGATTGGTTCGACTTACCTCAGCCAGTGGTTCACCGGTGTCAAATTTTACAACAGTGTCGCACTCAAGGCTTTTATACGGACTACCCCATCGTAAAATTGGAAAGGAGATTAGATTAGTGCTACCAGTCATTTAAAATCTCTCGTTACTACAAGATGTTCATTTTCTAAATTCCCTCTTCAACCCGTATCGTGATTGTCTCGCACAAATCTTCCTGGGTTCGATGTTCATCGTTACCAAGTTGTAATGCAAAGCTATGTTCGCCTGGTTCGAGCATCATTTCGATAGTCGACGATGCATCACCGAAGTGAACCCAAGGATCAGACTTCGGAATAAGCTCACCCACAGGAAGGCATTCGGTGTTAACACCAAGGTGATGATGTCCCATTCCCAGACGAGATTGCTCAACTTGTTCAGGAACTTCAGCAAGACCGTAATTTTCTATACCGAATTCGAACACAACGGGGTTGTCAACCGACAATGTGTCTCCATCCTCAGGTGCCACAAAATAAACACGTGGCAATGAACTTGTTGGTTCTGTCTCACTCATATCTGCTTGTGTGTCAATGTCAATCTCAGACTCTGGTTTCGGTGCATCAGTTCCTACACATGCAAACAGCGTGCTTACTGACACTGTAAACACAAAGAATAATAACCTGCGGTCTATTAAACATGCCTTGAAGTTACGCATATATCCTTCCTCTCTGTATTATTTTATAAACTCTAATAAACTCCAACCGTTGTGCTTTCTTTTAAAGCACTGAACGGACGAACACCGCTGACGCCATCCCATGCGTACTGTTTACAAGGAGGTTCTCGTTCTCCTTCGTCCCGCTCGAGAAAACGCGGAACAAAGAATTCTTTTGTAAGAGTTGTGAGCATCACTCGACCTGTTTCACCATATTCAACCACCCGACTAGTATCATCTGAATCAATAACCTGTAGAACCGCCCGTGGCTGAGGAGCATAGTAAGTTATCTTGTAATCGTTTTCAGGACCGCTTATTGAACTTCCAGCAAGCCCCATGAGGGTATTCCCGTAAGTTGGCATCATGCAAACACCATCGAGTAATTCCTCGTGTGCAAATCGATTCCACTGAGGTGTAAATTCAGTTCCCCCAGCGAAAATACCAGTGATGCCAGCCTGGCGAATACTCGAACCCTCCTCTTCTAAGCGATTTGCCAATGCCTCAATCAATTTTGGAGTTGAAAATAAACATTTTATATCGTGACCGGCTGAAAGAACGGATATGGCTTGATCGATAACATGGTCTTGATAAGCCTTTAAGTGATCCATCCAACCTTTTTTTATTAACTTAATAACCCATCTGGGATCGAGATCGACACAAAAGCAGAGACCACCACGATATTGCGCTAGGTGTTCTACGGCAAGGCGTAATCGTCGTGGACCGGCCATCGGGCCTAACATTAACCAATCAGCACCCTTCGGGAAATAATCGTTAGGTAACGTGGTCGAGAAGAGTTCGTAATCGATTCGAAAATCATTAACGGCAATTCGACTTTTGGGGATTCCTGTTGTACCGCCAGTCTCAAAAACGTAAATTGGTTTTTCAGCGTAAACTTTAGGCAACCATTGTCGAACAGGCCCACCTCGAAGCCATTCACCATCGAAATGCCCAAACTTAATGAGATCATTAAAACCTCTGATCTCGTTTAGTGGATCCCAGTCAGCATTTTTAGCCCATTGTAACCAGAAGGGACTCCCACTTAGAGGACTAAAATGCCACTCGATCACTTCGCGCACCCAAGCATCGAGCTTTTCACATGCTTTTCTAACCTGCAGATCGTTACTAACAGTGATTTTCTTACTCACCAGCTATGAATCTTCCACTAATGGAATGAACGCGCCTCGTCTAAATGACATTATTATCGTAGTGCATCAGCCTTCGCCGCAAACACAAAGTCACTTTCAGTCAGACCATCAATTTTGTGAGTCCAAATTATAAGTTTCACTTTACCCCAGGCGAGAAAGATGTCCGGATGATGATCCTGTTCCTCAGCCATTTCACCCACGCGAACAGTGAAATCAAGAGCTTGTCTAAAATTATCAAAAGAGTACTGCTTTTCAAGATGGTGTTCATTGATTATCTTCCAATCGCCACCTAGCTGACCCTGAAGTGCATTAAGTTGCATGCCTTTAACAGGTGGAACCTCACCACGACAAGGAACACATCGTTTAGCTGCAAGCTCGTTCATTTACTACTCTCTTCTCTATCTTACTAACTAAAATAGCGACACTTAATTACTAATTCTTTAGTTAGATCAGCAAATACCAAAATACAACCGACTACAAGTTAACATGACTAGACAAAAAGATCTCTACGTGACATATAGTATTGGATTTCTATTTACTTACCAGGAGTAAACCATGACAGAAAAGATACCACAGACTTATGCAAATCATATGAAATTCGTTCCCCTATATCACTATGTTACTGCCCCAATTCTTTTACTTAATATGATCTGGGCATTCTATCGTGTGGCCATTATCGCCTCATTCGATACGCTTCTTAACGCAGTCGTCGCACTAGCACTTGGTTTCTTATTTTTTTTCGCTCGAAAATTTGCGCTTGAAGCACAAGACCGTGTCATCCGTCTTGAGGAACATCTTCGCATGCTAGCATTGCTACCAGATGATCTTAAAACTCGGATAAACGACTTTACGATTAATCAAACCATCGCACTTAGATTTGCTAGTGACGAAGAATTGCCAGAACTTTCGCGCAAGATACTTGATGATGGAATTAAAGACAGCAAGACAATCAAAGAAATGATCAAAACATGGAAACCAGATTATCAGCGCTTATAAAACAAGAATTTTACTCAAAGATATTACGAGATAAGAAGCTAGTTGATTTTTAGGCAGCCAAGTGTTTGAAAAACTAATGAAAGCGTTTCCGTTGTGGGTACTGCTTGCCAGCGGTCTTGCTCTCTACTGGCCAAAGCTTTTCACCTGGTTTAGTGGATCTTTTATACCATTCGGCCTAGCTATCATAATGCTAAGCATGGGTATGACGATCGGCTTTGAGGACTTCCGACGAATCGGTCAAGAACGGACAAGCGTAATCCCGGGAGTAGTTCTCCAATACACGCTGATGCCGGCACTCGGATGGACATTGGCTACTCTCTTTAACCTTCCTACACCGTTTGCCGTTGGTCTAATCCTAGTGTCTTGCTGCCCTGGAGGTACCGCATCAAATGTGATTTCCTTCCTGGCTCGGGCCGACGTTGCTTTATCGGTCTCCATGACCACCGTATCCACATTGATTGCCGCGCTGATGACACCTCTACTTACTGAAACACTCGCCGGAAGCCGTGTCGATATACCGGCCACTGGATTGCTTCTAGATACGGTGCAAGTTGTCGTGATACCCGTCGTGGCAGGTGTCGTACTGAAAGCGAAGTTGCCAACGGCAATTACGCGGATTCTACCCTTCGCTCCCTTAGTTGCCATCGTGGCTATTACGCTGATTGTAGCGTCAGTGATTGGCTCAGGTCGAACTCAAGTTCTTGAAGCCGGCCCCAGACTACTGGCGGCCGTCTTGTGTCTGCACATTGGTGGGTTTTTGTTTGGTTATCTAGCCGGGCGAACCTTGTTGAGTGAGGAGCGCGCTGCACGGACGGTTTCGATTGAGGTAGGTATGCAAAATTCAGGACTCGGCGTCGTGTTGGCTCAACAGAACTTTGCAAGTCCCTTGGTGGCTATCCCGTGTGCCATCTCTGCCGTGTTGCATTTGCTACTGGGTAGTATCGCTACGGCAATCTGGCAACGAAAATCGGAGTGATAAATTCCATGCGAACCAAGACCGGTAAAACTAACTATCGATCACGCCTGGAGATAGCGTTCGACCATTTCGACCGCGCCAATACTAAAGATCCAAACCGAATACTCGTAGACGGAACATCTCAAGCAAAGGAGTTAGTCTATGCGACGAGAATGACGGCCCGTCTTAAACAATTTGCACCAGATGCTTCCGAAACTCTGCAACTTGCGGTGAGATGCCAGCATATTCGGCGCTGGACTATTCCCCGGTCACGCTTTCCAGCCGGGCGAACAGGCTACCGTGAGTGGAGAAAAAGCCTCGCTACTTTTCACGCCAACACGGCTGCCGATATTCTTCGACAACTTAACTACGAAGAGGTCATCATCCAACAAGTTGGCAAGCTTCTGCGGAAAGAAAACCTCAAGAGGGATACCGAAGTACAGACACTTGAAGACGTTGCATGTCTTGTCTTTCTTGAACATTACCTATCCGAGTTTGCAGCCAGTCACAATGAGACAAAACTCATCGACATTCTTCGAAAGACTTGGCGAAAAATGTCTAGTGCGGGTCACTCGGCGGCGGCCGAATTGAAACTGGACTCCCACTTAAACTCGCTTGTCGAAAAAGCGCTCAACCAATGAGAGAAAGTCAGACGTCTCCCGCGACGTAACCTTCTTTCTCACAGTGCAAGACAATTTGCTGCGCAGCTTCTTCGGCCGTTAATTTTGTTGTGTCAATGATAATATCGGCATCGACTGGTTCTTCGTAGGGGTCAGAGATTCCCGTGAATTCCTTGATAATTCCAGCACGAGCCTTTGCGTAGAGTCCCTTGCGGTCGCGCTGCTCACACACCTCAATCGGGGTAGCAACATGGACCAAAAGGAAACCGCCGGCCGGTTGAATCATCGAACGGACATCTTTTCTCACCGAGTCGTAAGGAGCGATTGGTGCACAAATCGCAACACCACCGTTCTTTGTGACCTCCGAAGCAACATATCCAATCCGCTTAATGTTGATGTCACGATGTTCCTTTGAGAAACCAAGTTCGGACGAAAGGTGCTTCCGTACCAGATCACCATCCAATAGAGTCACCGGACGTCCGCCCATTTCAAGGAACTTGACTAGAAGCACATTTGCGATCGTCGATTTACCTGAACCCGACAACCCAGTAAAGAACACTGTGAATCCTTGCTGGTGGCGAGGTGGATGGCTGCGGCGCAGCTCAGTAGCGACATCAGCGAAAGTAAACCACTCAGGAATTTCTTTACCCATCGCCAGGCGATTCCGCAACTCTGTGCCCGAGATGTTCAGTGTTCGCGTGCCTTCCTTGATTTCGTCGATCGGAGCATAAGTGTCTTGGTCTTGAACGTAGACCATCAACTTAAACGGCACCATCGCGACACCCAATTCAGCTTCGTGCTGCTGGAGTAGCTCCTGAGCATCATAGGGACCGTAAAATGCCTTGCCGCTTGAATCGTTTCCTGGCCCCGCATGATCGCGGCCGACAATTAGATGTGTACAACCGTAATTTTTTCGAATAATGGCATGCCAAACCGCCTCTCGCGGTCCAGCCATCCGCATCGCTAGTGGCAAAAGCGACAACGTGGCCATCTTCCGCGGGTATCGATGGAGTAAGGCCTGATAGCACCGAACACGTGTGTAATGGTCCACGTCGCCCGGCTTAGTCATTCCGACCACCGGATGAATCAGCAAATTCGCTTCGATTTCCTTCGTGGCCCGAAGTGTCAACTCCTGATGTGCACGGTGCATCGGGTTTCGTGTTTGAAACGCGACAACCTTGTTCCATCCGAGTTTAGTGAACTCATCACGAAGTTCACGTGGAGAGTGACGGAGTAATTGATAATCATAGTGAGAAACCGGCTGTAAACCAATTAACTGCCCACCGACATAGTTTGACTCCGTATGCTCGAGCAAATGGGATACACCAGGGTGTTCACGATTTATTGTGCCAAAGATAGCCATTGCTTCAGCCTCTCGATCAGGTTTCCACACGTCCTCAACTTTAAGCACGGCATTCATCACGCCTTCGGCATCCCGTAAAACCAGGTTCGTGCCTGATTTTAAAGACTTGGCTAAAACTTCAGAAATATCTAAGGTTATTGGAATCGGCCAAAGAGTATTGTTTCCAATTCGCATCTCTTGGCACACACGATCGTAATCAGCTTTATTCATAAAGCCAGTTAATGGTGAAAATCCTCCATTTAGCAATAACTCAAGATCGCACAGTTGGCGAGGTGTTAGATCATGCGATGGCCAATCACGTGAATCTGTTTTTAGTTTGGCTGCATGTTCTTCGTCAGCAAATAAATCGATAAGCGACCCACCGTGCGGTGAAATAAGGCTAGCATTCAAAATATAATTTCCTTTCTTTCGAAAACAGAGAAATTAAAAGTTCCGACATATATGAAACGTGTAGGCACACATTTCGACTTTAAAATATTTGAAAACATCACGGAACTTCACCAGATACCAGAGTCGAGCTCTTTCCAGGCTGAAGTCCCAACACGAAACTGTCATTCCTCAGCGACGGCTTGTTATAAGTGAGAGAACTTGGGTGAGATTTATTTTGTGCCGAGTAACGATAAATGCAATCGCCAGCTCCAACATCCCATTCCATGGTTGGAGCAAGGCGCGGATAGACATCGACACTGCCCTCTGCTAACAGACAAAACTTCAACGAACTGCCAACTTTAAGCCTCGCTTTAACATTATAAGTACTAAGAAATAACTCTAGTTCTGGACTCGGATGCGATCGACTTTCAACGATACGGATTGGCTGGGACGGATCAGAAAGTCGCGATACGAGTCGTTTAGCTGATTGACCATACGGCTGTTTCCAAGCCCCATATCCCTTAACTGCACAATAGAGCACGCTAAGAGCCGGTGCGACAACCACGCCTAGTGTCGGTTCACCTTCTTCGATTAATGCAATGTTAACTGTAAATTCATTTGTACCACGAACATACTCCTTTGTCCCATCAAGTGGGTCAACCAGCCAGAAACGTTTCCAATGTTTTCGCTCTGCGTACGGAGGCTGCTTAGATTCCTCTGATAAATAGTTAATTCTTGAATCCAAAGGTAAAAGTTTAGCTGAGATTAAGCTCTCTGAAGCCATATCGGCTTCGGTCACTGGCGATCCATCAGGTTTTTCTCGAAGCCACGCTTTTTGCGTGCGATGGAATCGTAAAATTTCTTCTCCAGCTTGTATTGCGATCAACTTAACCGATTCAAGCATGATCATATCAGTTAACATAGTAAGATGTTCTTTCATGTATCCATTTTCTAATGTGACTTTAGCTGCTTAAATTTGATCCGCTTAGGTTGTTCAGCTTCGACACCTAAACGACGGCGACGGTCTAACTCGTAGTCTGTATAATTACCACTAAACCACCGAACTTTTGAATTTCCTTCAAAAACAAGTAGATGTGTAACTATTCGATCCAAGAACCACCGATCGTGACTGACAATCACGACACAACCAGCAAACTCAACAAGCGCATCTTCTAAAGATCGAAGAGTGTCAATGTCGAGTTCGTTGGTCGGCTCATCGAGTAGTAGAAAATTGGATCCACAGTTAAGAATCTTTGCTAGACGAATCCTATTGAGTGAACCCCTAGGCAGTGCTCCAACTTTCATTGTTTGTTCAACGCCTTTAAAGTTAAACCAAGACAAGTAAGTCTGTAAACTAACCTTTCTAGTCCCGAGCATTATTTCTTCACAACCACCTGAGATTTCATCCCACACAGTTTTTTTCGGATCGAGAAAATTTTGACTCTGATCCATGTAGCCAACTTTCACAGTTTTACCTATTCGAAGTGAACCATTATCAGGTTGCTCTATGCCAGCCAGTAACCGTAAAAGTGTTGTTTTTCCAGCACCAGCAGGTCCGATCAAACCGACTATCCCGGTTTGGGGTAACGTAAATGACAAGTCATTAATGAGCACACGATTGTTATCTGCCTTGTGCAGTTGATTCGCCTCAATTACGACATCGTTAAGACGAGCCCCAGGAGGAATATAGAGTTCTAACGACTTAATATTCTTGGTTAGAGCATTAGTAAATAAGCGATTATAAGAGCTTAGGCGAGTTTTTCCTTTCGCTTGACGTGCTTGGGGAGACATCTCAATCCACACTAATTCTCGTTTCAATGCCTGCTGATGTTCAGTCTTGTGTTGAGATTTAAGTTTGATGTGTCGTTGCTTTTGTTCTAACCATGAAGAATAGTTACCTTCCCATGGTATACATGAACCGTAGTCAAGTTCGAGAATCCAATCAGCAACATTATCAAGTAAGTAACGATCGTTTGTTACAGTCACAACTGTTCCACGATACTTAACAAGAAAGCGTCCAAGCCAAGAAACAGACTCGGCATCCAAGTGCTCTGTAGGTTCGTCAAGGAGTAATAAGTCAGGGGCTTTTAAAAGTAACTGACAAAGAGCTACACGATGCCTCTCGCCTCTAGACAACTTAACCACTTCTGTCTGACCAGTGGGAAGTTGAAGCGCATCCATCGCAACTGAAACACGCGTTCCTATATCCCACGCTTTAGCTGCTTCAATTTGAACTTGAAGACGGCCTTGCTCATTAAGTGCTTCCTCTAAGTCAGACAGTCCCATCGAGAGAGACTTAGTCGCAGCATCGTAACGTTTTAGTAACTTATTTAGTGGAGCAACGGCTTCTTGCACAATTCCCGAGACCGTCTCCGAGGAAACCAGCTGAGGATCTTGCGATAAATAGCCAATGCTAATTCCAGAAGCTGGAAGCACCTGCCCGTCGAAGTCGTCAATTTCACCGGCTATAATTTTTAATAAAGTTGTTTTGCCTGCTCCGTTTAATCCAAGCACACCAATCTTTGCACCAGAGAGCAAAGACAACCAGACATCATTGAGTGCAATGTTTCCGGATGGATATCTTTTAGTTAATCCTTTTATCGTGTAGATGAATCTCTGTTCCATTGATACTACTTTATAAATCTAAGCCTACAGGTGATCTGAAAAACGTACGTAAAGAACCATTACACCCGCTCTATAATAGACTTTATCCTTATGCAACAGGATCCTTCTACTTTCACAGCTCCTGAATCAAGGCAGAAACGACAGAAACCCGCCTGGATCAATTGGTCAGACGAAAAGCTACTAGATATGCGAATCTGTGATCTTGATATAAATATTCAAGGAACACAGGTCGAGCGACGTATTAGTTGGTTGCATCGAGAACTTGATGAACTTAAATTTAAGTTCCATCCCCACTATTGGCTTGGAGATGACTGGTATACGCCTGATGGTGTGCCTGGATTTTCCATCCCGTTTTATCTCGCTCATCCACGGCTTGCACAACTAGAGTTAAAACAAATGCTCGAAGTTGAGGGTGGCACAAAGGCTGAATGCATGCGTATCTTGAGGCACGAGGTCGGTCATGCTATTGATAACGCTTACCTCTTAAGGAAACGGCGACACCGGCAAGCACTGTTTGGTCGATCATCAATGCCCTATCCAGATTATTACACACCCAAGCCTTATAGTAAGAACTTCGTACTACATCTAGACTCGTGGTACGCACAGAGTCATCCAGACGAGGATTTTGCAGAAACTTTTGCGGTGTGGTTCACTCCAAATTCTATCTGGAAAAGACGATATGCTGGATGGCCAGCACTTAAAAAGTTGCGATACATGGACAAACTAATGCTCGAAATTGTCAATAAGGACCCCATAGAAACAACGCATCGTATTGTCGATCCGGTCCACAGAATTCGGCGGACACTTCGCCAACACTATAAACGGAAGCGAAAACACTATGAAATTGGCTATCCAAATTTCTACGATCGAGACTTGAGACGTATATTTTCTGACGCACTAGAGTTTGAAAAGAACATATTAGCAACTAATTTCCTCAAAAAGATTCGCCGAGAAGTTCGTCGGGATGTGGCAACGTGGACTTCAGCATACCAATATACGATTGATCAAGTCCTAGAAGACATAATCATCCGGTGCCATGAACTTGGTCTTCGTCTAACCATGACAGAAGAGCGAACTAAAATTGAATTCGCAATGCTCGTTACGGTCCAAACCATGAACTACCTACACAGTAGTGGTCACCGACTTGCCCTATGAAAAAACTTAAAATTTTGGCATTAATGCACGACTACATGGTTCCACCTGAAGATCTCTCTGGTGTGGACTTGTCAACAGTAGAATGGAAGACCGAATTCGATGTCACCAGTACGCTAAAGGGTATGGGACATGATGTCAGAGTTATCGGCATCAAGGATGATTTAAGAACTATTCGTCAAGCAGTTGACGAATTCAATCCGCATATCGCTTTCAATCTAATGGAGGCCTTTCATGAAGTTGGTGCTTTTGACATGAATGTCGTCAGCTATCTTGAACTATTGCGTCTTCCCTACACTGGATGCAACCCAAGAG
>Ga0315336_1000683_pt1 | contig 83657 bp, 85 predicted proteins | sample ASW5metaG_FD_204512 | JGI IMG/M metagenome (GOLD analysis project Ga0315336, IMG submission 204512) | Ammonia-oxidizing marine archaeal communities from Monterey Bay, California, United States - ASW #5 | ecosystem: Environmental > Aquatic > Marine > Intertidal zone | place: USA: California...
GACGTCTGGATAAGAATAAAGGATTCGATGTCCTGGCAAGGGCGTTAGCTCAAGTCAATCAATCCCAATCTGGTCAGACACCCGTGAGTAGGCTTGAGCAGAATTGGCGATGGGTTGTCGTGGGTGAGGGACCTGAACATCGGGCGTTGGTGAAACTGGTTAATCAGCTTGGCATTGGCGGTCGGACAGTATTTACTGGTCGTTTGTCTGACGCGGACGTACATGCTTGGTACGAGACGGCCTCATTGTTTATCCATCCCACTCTTTATGAGGGTAGTTCGCTGGCTACGCTCGAAGCGATGGCGCATCGGCGGCCAGTTATCGCCACCATGGTTGGTGGTTTGCCGGACAAGGTCGAGCATGGTGTCAGCGGGTGGTTGGTCGAACCAGGGAGTGTAACAGCGCTGGCTGCGGCCATTCGGGACGCGATTGGTCAAACAGAACGTCTTGCAACGATGGGCCAAGCTGGTCGTTCCATCGTCGAGCGTGATTTTTCTTGGAATACCGTAATTAAAGACTTATTGGCAGTATATCGAGAGTTATTGTTACGTGCTGAAACGCTTGGTGATGTCTAAGGTGGCGTTTCTGTCTGATCTGCCATGTAGAAGGTCGACTGCTGCATCAAAAACGCTATCCGTTTCCACGCCAACTAAGCAATCAGGAATGTATCCACGACAACCGCATGGCGGTTTTCTAATCTGGTTGCACGGACTACACGGTAGATCGATCCGGATAATTTTTACGTTTGGTCCCAAAGGTCGATAGTTTTTTGGGTCAGCTGGTCCAAAGATGGCCACGACGGGGGTTCCAACGGCTGCTGCTAGATGCATGGGACCCGTGTCGGCACTCAAGAAGACTTGAAGTTGACTCAGAACACCCGCAAGGTCAACTAGTTGCACCTGACCGACCAGATCCACGACAGGTACATCAGGTGGGAGGGCAGTCTTGACCTGTTCGACGATTAACCGATCGGAAGTTGAGCCGGTAAGGACCAGTACTGCTCCGTGTTCGCGTGCGAGTCGGGTGCCCACTTCTGCGAAACGAAGTGGATCCCATTGCTTGATTTCACGACCACCACTGGCGTGAATTCCGATCCAGGGAACGTTATCTCTGATTCCAGGAAGATGCATTGTCGAGTGCTGTACAACATCAGGTGGAAGCTGTAAACGTACAGTTAGTTTTTCATCGTCTCCAAGTGGAGCCCTGCCTGGCAACACATGGTCGACTAATCGAATTGCGTTTTTCGATGTATGTGCTTCTGCATTATGTACGATACGTTTTGTAAGTAAGGCGCCACCACCCTTGATATCGAATCCTGCTCGCTCTGGTGCGCCAATAAGAGCCATGACTAAATTGGAACGGACATCAGCCTCAAAGTTGATCGTTAAATTGTAACGAGTGGCCCGCCATCGACGTATACATGTCCACAGTTCGCGAAGGTTTCCGTGAGATCCATTTCGAGTCAACCAGGACATGTCGATGTGATCGATATGGTTTATATGAGGAATTAATTTCGCCAACGAACAATTCCAACTTCCTACAGCAAGGTCGATCTGGGCTTCTGGAACTCGCGATCTGACCAACGCGATCGCATCGAGCGTCATCAGTAAATCCCCGATCCGTTCCAACCGTAACAGGAGAATTCGTTGTTGAGCGCCAGAGTCAGGCGCGATTGTTAAGAATTTTAGAAAAGGGGCTGTGAGAGTCAGTAGTAGATCGAGAACGCCGACGATTAGACGCTCACGAAAATCGTGGATCCTTAAATGAGTCAGCATTGGAGTCAAGCGTGTGTTTTCAAGGAGGACCCTTGGCCTTTACAAGAATCAACAACCTTGTGTACCAAATAATACCTCCTTTGAATATTTTTAGCCGTCTATCGAATTTCTACCCGATCGATCATGACACCCAGTTCGCGGTCGTCAGTTGTACTTAAGGTCTTGCTGGGATTCCAGGTGTTTCCTTCGATAAGAAGCGGAATCTGAGTGGTCGCTTTTCCAAGATCTGCGGCAACGTTGGGTGGAATCGCGAACGTGTATGGCAAGAATCCTGTTGTCACTAGGGCTTGCCCGAGTTTTACATCGTTAATAGACACTGCTATATAAGCCGGTTCTTCACTTACAGGTCGACCACCATCACTAGCCCAGATCGTGACCTGGTGGCTACCAGGTGGCACATTTACAATCGAAACCGAAGATTGTTTACTGGACCAACGAAACGTCACATCTTCGGATAGTGCTTCTTTTGCATAAAACTGTACAACCTGCAAATCGTCCATCCAGCCTACATCCAGAACAAACGGTTGGCGTTCACGTGTGACTGGAACAAATTTGTAAAGGCCGAAATCAAATTCCTTGAACCGTACCTCAGTGGGATACTTGTTCAGCGACGATTCAAATTCAGGAATCTGAAATCGGTCGCTTAAGATTGGCTCAACGGCGATCGTATTTACGGGTAGTCTGGTACCGCCTCCACCAAGAAAATATATGTCTTGATAGTGTGCGTGTCCCCAATTGATAAATTCTTGGAACGCAAGTTCGTCAGGTTGTGGAGTGCTCAATACAAGAACGTTTTTTTCATAAGTATACGCAAGTGGTAGCGCAAGTACATGTAGGTCAGATGCTGCTCTCGATTCCACGATGATTAGATCATCAGCTGTGAAGGTTTCAGCTATCTGTTCCAGTCTTGGTATCAAGCCTTCGTACTCCACATGGTTCATAATTTGGCTTGAGGCTGTCACGTATTGTCGACCGAGCAGAGCCACGAAGGTGAGCCCGATCGCAAATCTTGCTAGATATCGTAGACGAGCTTGCCGTTCTCGTGGAAACGTACGGTGAGTACCAGAAAACGCAACAACACCAATGAACAGCAGTGACATAGGTAGGATGATCGGAAGAAATCGACGGGCCATCCAGAAGTGTTCAGGAACAATGCGGATTTTATAGAAATAAAAGAACGCAACAATTATGGTTGTTAGCAGAAGTGCCGGAGCTTGCCAGAATGATCTCCGCATAACGATTACTAATCCCAACAGTGCAGCGACCAATCCGTAAGGATTCAAATAATATAGGGCGTAAGTCCGAAGTGCGAAGGCATCATGTGGTGCGAGGAGTCCCCCTGGTGTCCTAAAAAAATATGCGTAAATGGCGCCACAGCAAACTACCAGACCTAGGATGGTCGGGAGCCACGAGTGCACTCGGATTTTGACGGATTTGTATTGTATCGACACACATAAAAAGATTGTTACGAGTAGTCCAAGGACGAGCAAGCCGATATGGGAGGGTGTCAAGTTCTTTACAAACTCGATGGGTAGTGCCACATAGGGTTTCAGGATCGTAAAGAAATACAGTCCAGCAACCATTTGCCACATAACGAACGGGGCCAGGAAACTTATCCGTGGTCGCCGATTGTCAGCAGTACTTATCAGCATTGCACCAACAACAGCAATTAGGCAAAGCACAGCGGGAAACCGAACGAACATTGATAATCCAAGTAGGGTGGCAGCCACTGGTCCAAAAAATTCCAACTCGTCAACGTAAGCCCGCGCGAACGCCAAGAGTCCAGCTAAAAGCACGGTCTGTAATACAAGTTCTGAATTTGGATAGCGACTGTACCAGATCTGAATAACGTGAATAGACAGTAAGAAGGCACCTATCAGAGCTGGAATAGTTCCGACGAGACGTGCTCCAAGAAAATAAAGCGCAAGCACTCCGAGAATTGCCCAGACACCGACGACTGCTCGTGCACCATCGATGCTATCTAGTCCATAACCGATCGCGATCCAGATCGGATAGAGATGAGGAAATTGTCCTACAACGGTTCCCGAGTCTGGATCGGTGACGAAGTACCCCATAAAGCGCAGACCGGTGTGTGCTGCTTGTGTTCCGCTCTTTGGCTGCTCAGAGATGAAGAGGTCGCGTGATTCTAATGGAAGGGAAGCCAGAAGCGAATCAGTTATTACAAGTGATCCGCTTTGCGCGATCTGAAGCCCTTCGTTCATATAAACACCTGGGTCTTTGCCTCCCATGAGATATTCTGCGGGTGGGAAATAAAGCCAGATGCCCAAGCAGATGAGTGCAATGGGTGCCAAGGCCGTGCCGTTCGGCAGGCGAGCGGAACCTTCGAAACGTAGACCTTGTCGAAAGAGTGCCACGATGACACCGGACAGGAAACCGTTAATTAGCAATAACCGCTCGAAACGGTAGAACTCAAGCCAAGCTAGCGCCAACGCAATGGTCGATGAAATTGCGATGCTAATAATAATTGCCCAGAAGACCCGTTCTTCCGCAGCCAAGCGTTCTCGGCGCTCTCGTTCGAAGGTTGGCAAGCGAAAGACCAAGGCCCCTGGCAAGTAGGCGACAAGAATGAGGCTAAAAAGACTGTATAACATGACAGAGTATTGGCTAGTGCTTACGCGTTAAATTCAAATGTTGAGATGAGGATACAAAAATCCTGATGTAAAACGAAATTTCTCTATAAATTTAAAGAGCCATGGTAGAGAAATTATAAATGATGGGTTAACGTGCACTTGGCCCTTGTAATCATTGCCATTAAGGTCATATGAAAGCTGATTTTCAACCTTGCAATTTGTGTGGCGATAAAAACGTCATTGAATTCCTCTATCGTCGACGGAAATATGCGATCGTCCGCTGTGCAATCTGTGGGCTCGTCTATGTCAATGACCAGCCGACCCAGACGGAGCTGAATGAAATCTATTCTGCTGAGTTTTTTAAGGTCGGGACAAAATTCTCGAATGATGTTGATGGTCCATCCGTTGTCAATGCACGCAAACGACTGAACGATCTTCGAGCCTTGCCAAAAGTGGGTCAGACCCAGTGGTTGGATGTCGGATGTGCAACTGGTGATTTCATGACCGTGGCTAAAGAGTGTGTGGACACAGTTGTAGGGGTCGAGGTCTCCTCGTTTGCGAGTAGTCAGGCGCGCAAGCGAGGCTTGGCTAATGTAATTGAGGCCGATTTCCTTGAAGTTAATCTTGAAAAAGAACAGTTCGATTTGGTGAGTATGTGGGACGTTATTGAACACGTCCGCGACCCGACGGCAACTTTATCGAAAGCCTTTAGTGCGTTAAAACCTGGCGGATACTTAACTTTGACGACTTGCAATATTCAGAGCCTCTTCGCACGGTGTATGGGGCGGCGGTGGCATCTAATGATCCCACCTCGGCATCTGTACTTTTTTTCGCCGACCAGTATCCAGACCATGCTGGAATCGATTGGATTTATGCTGTTTTCGATTTCAAAGCCAGGCAAGCACGTGCCACTGGATTTTGTTGCGTGGAAGCTTGCTAACTTATTTGCGCCATCTGCTGAAAGGTTTGTTCTGCGAGGTGCGGAAGTTATCGGACTGGGACGACTTGCGCCTGTTATTAACTTAGGCGACATCATGACGGTGATAGCTCAGAAACCCGGTCGTTAATATTACGAGCGGGCGGCTTCTGAGTAGATCTCGTCGAGTCTGCTTGCGAACTGTGTCCACTGATAATTGTTGCAAACCTCGGTGCGAGCCGTTTGTCCAAGTTCACTCCGACGTGAGGGATTCTTTAATAGATTTTCAACTGCCATCGCAAGCGCTAGATCGTCATTTGGTGGAACAACCAGAGCCGTACGCCCGTCGACAGCTACCGCGTCAATTCCACCTACCTTCGTTGTGACCACTGCTGTTTCAGATGCCAGTGCTTCCATGAGAATGTTTGGTAAACCATCGACATTACCGGCGTCGTCTTGAATCGATGGTACAACTACGAGATCAGCCGCAGTTAGATAACCTGGTATGTCGTCTTGTGGCAGTTTCCCAGTGAATTGAACATTGTTATTGAGATTGAGAGAGGTTACTTCGGCCCGCAACTCACCATCTAGGTCACCGATGCCTGCGATGATTACTTGCAGGGTTGGCCAATTTGGAATTAGTCGGACTGCTGCTTTCAGCAGGGAACCGAACCCTTTCTTTCTGACCAGTCGGCCCGCCATGAATACCATGGGTTGATCAGCAGAGATATTCAGTTTGTGACGGACCCTCGCTCTAGCGATTGCATCGGGTTTGAAGCGATCGCCATCGACTCCATAAGGAAGCACTTCTATTCGGTTTTCTCTTGCGCCAAGTGCCATCGCTCGCTGCCGTAGATTGCTACTACAAGCCGTGACCCAAGCTGCGCGTTGGAATGCAAACTTGGCAGCTCGTCGAGCGAGGCCGTGATGTTCGGCTACAAATATGTCAGAGCCGTGCAGGCTTAGGATGACTGGGATAGTGCCGGCAGCCGTTGCCGCAATCACACCACCAGGAATCACCCAATGACCGTGCATAATCGTAGCCCCATGGGTTTTTGCGACTTTCTGAGCGGCTCGCCAACCTGCGAAGAGGGCAAATGGAGCCGCCGCATAGGCAGATGGTCGAAGGTCCGTATCGTTTTTCAGAGCACTTGCATAGCCAAATACATTCAATGAGGAGAGTGGCATGTAACGAAAAAAATGGAAATGAATACCATTTTCGTCCGATGCTCGCTTGATGAGTGGATGCCATGGAGCGACGACGTGCACTTTGTGACCGCGTGCAGCGACGCCACGTGCAATTGGCTCCATAAAGGTGCCGACTGTATCCCCAGGAAATCTAGGGTATGACGTCGTCACCATGACCACCGTATGACGAGTCATTTACGCCTGTCGAAGCGAATCGCAGAGATCTGTTCGCAGACAAGTCCCATAAGGAACACAACAACACCTAGCACGATTAATAGCACTGATGAGTTTGTAACCCGCGAATGAAAAAGAATTGTCCACAGCATGTACCCAGAACCAATTGTGAATGAGGTAAGTGCAGCAGGTACAAAGATTCGTAACGGGCTATAAATCGTAATTACCCGTAACAAGATTAAGAAAAACTTTACACCATCTCTCACAAAACGAATTTTTGAATGGCCAGCTCGCACGTGTGCTTCTGAGGGCACAAATGTAACGTTGTATCCAGCCTTGATGAACGCTAGTGTGGTCGTCGTCGGAGTGGAAAAACCATTTGGGAGTAGGTGAATGAAATCCTTAACGTAACTATGCCGCATTGCTCTAAATCCCGATGTGAGATCAGGTATAGGATGTTCAGCGAGATAGCTGGCCAACCAGCTGAGAACAAAGTTTCCCGCTCGGCGAGCTGGCGTCGCTTGACTTACGCTAGATCGAGCGCCGACAACTAAGTCATATTCACCCAATTGTTCAACTATGTGTAGCGCGTCTTCAGTGCGATGCTGGCCATCGCCGTCAACGATTAGTATGAATTCTCCAGTTGCGTAGCGAATGCCTGTTTTGACCGCGGCTCCGTTACCTTTAGTGTAGGGATGGGTAATGACGGTAGCACCAGCCTGTCTAGCTTGTGCCCCTGTGTCATCAGTTGAACCGTCGTCGATTACGATGATCTCGTGCCACGAGGCTAAAGCCTTTAGTTGGCTGACCACATCCCCGGTAATCACCCCTTCGTTAAATGCTGGAATGACTATAGATGTTGATGAAGCGGATGCCACGTCAGTGTATCTCCGACTCGTGATGTGTGGACCCAACATCAGTATTATTCTTGTCTGTAATTGTGCCGAGCGACAATTCCATTTTTCGAACTCGATAAACTAGATCTTCAATAAGTTTTCGGTTACCAGAAATAACATCAGCTACAAGTCCAATGAGAAGCACTTGAAATCCGACAATCATGAGTACTGCGGAAAGGATTAAAGATTGCAGGTGACCTTGTCCTGCGTTGTTGAGGTAGAAATAAAGAAATCGAAGCGAGATGGCGAATCCTGCGCCAAAGAATACGATGCCAATATAAGTGAAAATCTTAAGCGGTTCGTACATTGCATAGACCCGAATAATTGTTGCTGCAGACTTCTTTACGTAGGAGGCAACACTTTTAAACAAACGCGATTCTCGAGTCTTAGGATTGGTATCGATTAACACGTGCGCAATTGCTAATCGTTTCTTGCCGGTTTGGATAATTGATTCCAGGGTGTAGGAAAATTCAGACACGAACGTCATGCTCAGGGCTGCTTCTCGAGTGTACGCTCGAAACCCACTAGTAGAATCAGGCACATTTGTACTTGAAACTTGACGCACCACCCAACTTCCAAGACGTTGTAGGATTCGACGAATGATTGGTAAGTGTTTTAGCGAAGAGATGTTTCTGTCACCAATAGTGACATCAGCATGCCCACCAACTAGTGGCTCCAGCAGCTTAGCCACATCCGCTCCACGATACTGATTATCTGCATCAGTATTCACGATGAAGTCCGCACCATGTTTTAGGCAGGCATCAAGGCCTGCTGCAAAAGCAGCTGCCAGTCCACGATTACGTTTGAACCGTATTACATGATGTACCCCGTGCTCTCGAGCGACAGACGCTGTGTCGTCAGTCGAACCGTCATCGATTACCAGTATTTCGATAATATCGATGCCTGGGATGTTTTTGGGCAGATCATTTAAGGTTTCCGGCAGAGTTGCCGATTCGTTTAAACACGGAATCTGAATAATGAGTTTGGACACAAGGCAGTTCCAATTATCCGTTGTCAGTACTGTTCTCTGCTGCGCCGACTAGCTGTTCGACGACACCAGACCATGAAATATCTCGAGCGCTATCGTAGCCTGACTCTCCCAACATAGCAGTCCTCGTTCGATTGCCGGCCAACGAATTAATTTCTGAAGCGATCGATTCCGCTTCTGGTTGGCATACGGCACCGTTTACATCATGCTTGACAAACTCTAAGGGGCCTCCAGAATCTTCCGCTGTGATGACGGGTCGATGTGCCAGAAAAGCTTCCAAAGTTACGTAACCGTAGTCTTCATCATAAGGCACATATATAACTGCCAGCGCCTTAGAATATAAGTCAATCAGATCTTTGTCAGACACTTGTCCTAAAAATTCTATTCGTTGCTCCATTCCTGATTGCTCTACCATTTGTTGAATCTTTTGTCGATAGGTTCCATCACCAACGATTAGTAGTCGGATAGGTTTGTCAACATGCTGCATGGCTTTAACAGCGAGTTCCACCCGTTTAACGGATTCAAGCCGGCCGACTGAAAGGACGTAGTTTCCATATTCTCCACTCCGAAGTTGCGAAGCCAGTCGAGGAGGATGATATAGAGGGTCAGCGGTTATGCCATTGAATTTCTTTAACCTTGCCGCCGTGTTCTTAGCGTTCGTGAAAAGTCTGCGACATTCACCTAGCATTTTTCGATCTAATTGCATGAGCGTATTGCGCAGTCCGACGTCACCTTCGATGTGCTTGAAGTCCGAGTACGGTGTACCGCATAAATCATAGGCTGCTCGGTATTGGTGAATGATCCATGAAACCTTGCATGGGTGACGCACGAAGTAGGAAGGAAATTTTAGGCCGATAGCCAAGTCAATTGGTTGCCCGGTACTTTCACTTAGGTCCAATAAGCGCCAGGCACTTGCGTGAGCAATGATTTCTTCCTTTGGGTACCACTTAAATGGCACGCTTATCAATTCTGCTTCGTAACCGTGCACCTTGAGTTGTTTGACCAACTCCCGTGCATGGAATTCCGCACCACCCTCGATAAAGGGAACCTGCGCTTGACAGACGACAATCTTCTTCACCATCATCGGCGTGTTCGACTCATAACACCCGCACGGCGGAAGCCGCAAAATAATGAGTGTCTGCTCTGATTCTCTGGGTCACGCGCATCGTACCAGAATCACCAGATCGCCACAAATTAAGAGGTTGCAGCAGTAGAATCTGTTTGGGAAGTTTGTTTTAGATTGACCAAAAATATTGATTCCAGAAGGTTTGACTTACCTTCAACAGGTTCGTTAACATTCAAGCGTTGGGCGTGAGAGATAAATAAGCAGTGGGCGGTTTATATCCGCTTCTGGCATCAGGCCTTTTTTTTATGTTTTTGCTTGAGAAAATATTCACAATCTCGTTGCGAGAAGCCTTCTTCATTGATGGGGAATGGAGGACATTCTGACTAAAGAGCGGGCGCAGATTGTGAATGAGTTAATTTCTCGTGTAATTCGCGCCCACCAGAAATTTCTGAGCCTCGATCAGACACCTCTGCTGAAAGCTTCCCAGGTAATCCACGACGCCTTCATACGTGAGAATAAGCTGTTGTTATTTGGCAACGGCGGCAGTGCGAGTGATGCACAGCATGTCGCCGCCGAATTTGTTGGGCGTTTTATGCGTGATCGTAATGCTTTACCTGCGATTGCCTTGACTGCTGATACTAGTGTCGTGACTGCTGTTGCCAACGACTATGGATATGAACATGTATTTGCGCGCCAAATCGAGGCGCTAGGGCGTTCAGGCGATGTAGTTATAGGAATTTCGACAAGTGGTGAGTCGTCTAATGTGTTAGCGGCTTTCAAAGTGGCGACTCAAAGAGGACTGACATGTATCGGACTAACAGGTCTGGATGGTGGCGTGATTGGACAAGCTGCGGATATCCACATTGTAGCGCCCGATGATTCAGTACCGTGTGTGCAGGAATTGCATCGCACAATTCTGCACATCATTTGTCAATTGGTTGAACAAGATCAGGAATCTTGAGGAATAGGGTCGACTGAATGGCTTTACACCGAGTTCGTCGAGGCTTGCGGCTTCCGATCACCGGTGCGCCCATTCAGCAAATAGAGTCTGGAAAATCTACCCAAACGGTCGGACTTATTGCGGAGGATTATGTGGGCTTACGACCCACTATGCATGTGACCGCTGGTGACAGTGTTCGGCGTGGACAGTTGCTAATGGAGGATAAGAAGAATTCCGGAGTTAGGTACACTTCGCCTGCTGCTGGAACCGTGAGGGCTGTTCATCGTGGTGGTCGGAGGGCTCTGTCTTCCATTGTTATTGATGTGGATCGTACTGACCATGAAGGAAGCTCAAAAGGTGCTGACGAAGTAAGTTTTAGCTCGTTTTCTGGACGGCATCCAAATGGTTTAACCGGTGATGAAGTACGTGAATTGCTCGTGGAATCCGGGGCATGGCTGGCATTACGTGGGCGACCATTCAGTCGAGTAGCAAATCCTAATCAACGACCACACTCGATATTTGTGACCGCGATGGATACAAATCCATTAGCTGCAGATGTGAACGAGGTAATACGTGGTTCGGAAGATGCGTTTGAACGAGGGTTGTTTGCCATCGCAAAACTCACTGAAGGTCCAATTTTTGTTTGCTCGGGTGTCGACAACCAGTTTCATCTGCCAGATTTAAGCCAGTTACAACATGAACAATTCGAGGGGCCTCACCCAGCCGGGGTCGTTGGTCTGCACATTCACAAGTTAGACCCGGTCGACCGGAGCAAGATGGTTTGGCATCTCAACTATCAAGATGTCATTGGTATTGGGAAGCTCTTTCAAACGGGGAGCTTATCGGTTAGTCGTATTGTGTCCCTGGCTGGCCCGTCAGTAATGCGGCCTCGTCTTGTGCGGACCAGACTGGGCGCGTCTCTAGCTGGACTCGTTGATGGAGAGTTAATCGCTGGAGAGCATCGACTTATTTCGGGTTCCGTGTTCTCGGGGCGCAGAGCGCCCAGTGGGGAGTCTGGATATCTTGGTCGTTACCATTTGCAAGTCTCGGTAATTGCTGAAGAGCGCACGAGAGAATTTCTTGGATGGTTGGCACCTGGCTTCAATAAATTTTCAATCGGCAATACTTTTATTTCTCGATTACTACCCGGTAAGCAGTTTGCGTTTACTACGTCGACTCAGGGCTCTAAGCGAGCAATTATTCCTATTGGTGTTTACGAACGAGTTATGCCGATGGATCTGCTACCTACGTTTTTGGCAAGGGCCATAGTTATGCGCGATACGGAACGAGCAGAAGAATTGGGTTGCCTAGAGTTAGATGAAGAAGATATGGCCTTGTGTAGTTTCGTGTGCCCTGGAAAAACCGATTTTTCCACGCCCCTGAGAGACGTGTTGAACGAGCTTGAGAAGGAAGGGTAACCAGTTTTTGTTTCGCAAAAGATCTTTATGAAATTGCTGAGAGCACTACTCGATTCACAGGCTAAGCATTTCAAAAAAGGTGGGAAATTAGAGGCGTTGTATCCGCTGTACGAAGCGAACGACACCTTTCTTTATACGCCGGGTGAGGTCACGAGCGGTGCGTCTCATGTGCGCGACGGTTTAGACCTCAAGCGGATGATGGTAACTGTTGTTCTTGCGTTGTCGGGCTGTGTGTTTATGGCGATGTATAACACTGGCTATCAGGCGAATCTTGCTATTTCTCACGGTGCATTGCCATTAGCAAACTGGCAGTCGAACGTTTTCCAGGAGTTCGGATGGACGTTTACCCCCGATAGTGTAAGTGCATGCATTGCACATGGTGCTCTCTACTATTTACCGGTTCTCCTGGTAACTTTTGCCGTAGGGGGCGCTTGGGAAATGTTGTTCGCAAGTGTGCGCCGGCACGAAATTAACGAAGGTTTCCTAGTGACCGGAATGTTGTTCCCCTTGGTGCTTCCAGTAACGATTCCGCTGTGGCAGGTGGCGTTAGGAATTTCCTTTGGTGTGGTTATTGGTAAGGAGATTTTCGGTGGCACCGGGATGAATATCCTCAACCCAGCACTGACGGCCAGAGCGTTTGTCTTTTTTGCTTATCCAGCTGAGATGTCAGGGAATTCTGTTTGGATCGCCGCAAGCACCGGGAGCGATGGCGTAAGTGGTGCTACGTGGTTGGCCGAGAGCGCTGAGACAGGCGCGGTTGCGTTTACCCAAGGTTTAACTTTCTGGGATGCTTTTATGGGATTCATTCCAGGGTCGATGGGTGAAACGTCAGCCCTTGCCTGTCTAGTAGGTGCAATTGTTTTGATCGTTACACGGATAGGCTCGTGGCGAATCATGATAAGTGTTGCGCTCGGTACAGGCCTGATGGCCTGGCTATTCAATCTCGTCGGATCTGATACGAATCCAGCATTCGCAGTTAGTCCAGCTTGGCATTTTGTGCTCGGGGGCTGGGCTTTTGGGACTGTGTTTATGGCTACCGACCCGGTATCCGCGCCTTCGTCCGATTCGGCCAGATACGTTTACGGATTTTTGATCGGGGTCTTGGTTGTATTGGTTCGAGTGGTTAACCCAGCTTATCCAGAGGGTATGATGCTCTCGATTTTGTTTATGAATTTGTTCGCGCCTGTTTTGGATTATTTCGTTGTGAGGGCCAACGTAAAACGACGCAGAGCTCGATATGCAACATAGTGCAAGCTACAACATAAAATTTGCGACCGCATTATGTGTGGTATGTGCAGTGATTGTCTCTCTAGCCTTTGAGATGCTTCACACGCGATACGAACTGAATGCCGCGCTGGATAAGCAGCGGAATGTGCTGATTGTTTCTGGTCTGGCTGACGAGGATGAAGACCTTTCGAGAGAAGAGGTTGAAGCTCGGATTTCCAATATACAGACGGTAATCATCGACTTGCAGACTGGTATGCCGGTAACCGATATCGATCCGGGCACATTTGACCAACGGAAGCAAGCCACAAATCTTTTGACGAGTCGTGAGGCGCCTGATAATCGTGCCCAAGTGCGAAGGTTGCCAGAGCATGTAATGGTCTATGAAGCGCGTGGTTCAGATGAGACCCTAAGTATGGTGGTATTACCGATTGAAGGAATGGGTCTTTGGTCAACACTCTATGGATACATTGCGCTTGACGCCGATCTCGAAACGATTCTGGGGCTCACGTTTTACGAACATCGGGAGACGCCTGGACTTGGTGGTGAGGTGGATAATCCGCGCTGGAAGGCGCTTTGGCCTGGTCGTCGACCGTTCGATGAGAATTTGCAACCCGTGATTTCTGTTATCAAAGGCCGTGCAGGCTCGGTCAATGAGGACCCGTACAATGTTGATGGTCTATCGGGTGCGACGATTACAAGTCGAGGAGTGGACCACATGCTGAAATTTTGGCTTGGAGCAGAGGTATTTGGGCCCTATTTGCAACGCATCAAACAAGAGAGAGAGGCCAGCTAGTGGCAAATAGCGTTAAACGAACGTTGGTTGATCCATTGTTTAATGACAACCCAATCACCCTACAAGTGTTAGGTATTTGCTCCGCACTCGCAGTCACGACACGTATGGATACGGCTCTTGTGATGAGTGTTGCGGTGATTGCGGTTCTAGCATTTTCGAGTTTGTTCGTTAGCTTGTTACGTAATCAAATTCCCACAAGTATTCGCATCATTGTTCAGTTGACCATCATCGCGTCACTGGTGATTGTGACCGATCAAATTTTAAAGGCTTATGTATTTGAGATTTCAAAACAGTTAAGCGTCTTTGTCGGATTGATCATCACAAACTGCATCATCATGGGTCGGGCAGAGGCCTATGCAATGCAAAATACGCCATCGAAGAGTTTGATTGATGGCATTGGCAATGGATTGGGTTACGGCATCATTCTCATGGCAACGGCATTTTTACGCGAATTGCTTGGATCCGGGTCCGTGTTTGGTGTGCCGGTCTTGCCTCTTGCGACTGAAGGTGGTTGGTACAACCCTAATGGTTTGATGGTGCTGGCCCCAGGCGCCTTTTTTATTATTGGATTTTTCATTTGGATAATCCGTACGTGGAAGCCAGATCAAGTTGAGGCAGATTGACATGCTTGAACATTACTTGAGCCTAGCTGTTAAGGCCATCTTTGTAGAGAACATGGCGCTCGCATTTTTTCTTGGCATGTGTTCTTTTTTGGCTGTCTCCCGAAAGGTGGAGACCGCTTTGGGATTAGGCGCTGCAGTTATCTTCGTACTAACGGTCACGGTGCCGATGAACAATATCATTTATCGGTATCTGTTGGCTGACGGCGCACTCGCGTGGGTTGCTCCTGGCCTTAGCGCCTACAATTTATCGTTTTTGGGATTTCTCACCTATATAGGCACCATCGCAGCGATGGTGCAAATTGTGGAAATGACAATCGATCGTTTGGCACCAAAACTATACGGAGCACTTGGAGTGTTCTTACCGCTCATTGCTGTGAATTGTGCCATTCTCGGCGCGTCACTTTTTATGGTAGAGCGTAATTACGGACTAGCAGAAAGCACGGTGTTTGGTTTCAGTTCCGGCCTTGGCTGGGCCTTGGCGATCGTTGCGCTTGCAGGAATCCGGGAGCGCCTTCGCTATAGTAACGTGCCAGCTGGTCTTCGAGGCCTCGGTATCACGTTTATCTTGACCGGTCTGATGGCGATCGGGTTCATGGCTTTTTCTGGCATTCAGTTGTAATTGGAAGACGTAAGGAATCAGATTTAATGGTAACCGTCGGCCTTGGCGTTTTGATGTTCACGTTCGTCATTGTATCGCTGGTCTTTGTTCTGCTGGCAGCTAGGCGGAGCTTGGTTGCGACCGGCGACGTGACGATTGTCATCAATGATGACCCGAGCAACACTTTACAGACCGTGGCTGGTGGGACGTTGCTCGGTACGTTAGCTACTAACAAAATTTTTATTCCCTCGGCTTGCGGTGGGAAAGGAACCTGCGGTGTGTGTACTGTCAAGGTCAACGATGGTGGCGGTGCAATATTACCGACTGAGCTCAGCCATGTTTCTCGAGGTGAGGCACGAGAAGGTGTTCGGCTCTCTTGTCAGGTGAAGGTCAAACAGGACATGAAAATCGAAGTGCCACCGGAAGTGTTCAATGTCCGAAAGTGGACCTGTAAGGTGCGGTCCAATCACAATGTGGCCACATTTATTAAGGAGTTGGTGCTCGAACTCCCAGTTGGTGAGAACGTACCATTTCGTGCAGGTGGTTACATTCAAATCGAATGTCCGCCAGGTGTTGTTCCTTATCGTGATTTCCAGATAGAAGACGAGTACCGAACTGACTGGGATAAGTTTGATCTTTGGCGATACACTTCGACTGTTGAAGAGCCAGTCGTAAGAGCGTATTCGATGGCTAACTACCCGGAGGAGAAGGGTGTTATTACGTTGAACGTGCGGATAGCATCGCCACCACCGCGTGGTCCTGAAGGTATTCCACCCGGGAAGATGAGTTCCTACATGTTTAGTTTAAAGCCTGGTGATGACGTGGTCATTTCAGGTCCTTTCGGTGAGTTTTTTGCGAAGGAAACTGATGCTGAAATGTTATTCATTGGGGGTGGAGCAGGAATGGCACCGATGCGGTCACATATTTTCGATCAGTTTTTTCGACTGGGAACTTCGCGAAAGATCTCTTTTTGGTACGGTGCTAGGAGTTTGCGCGAAGCATTTTACGTCGACCACTTCGATAAGATCCAAGACAAGTTTCCAAACTTTGACTGGCAATTAGCGCTGTCTGAGCCGCTCCCTGAGGATGCTTGGAAGGGCAAGACTGGATTCATTCATCAGGTAGTCTACGATAACTATTTAAAAGATCATGCAGCACCTGAGGATGTTGAGTACTATCTCTGTGGACCACCGATGATGATCAAGGCTTGTATGGAAATGCTTGATAACCTTGGCGTCGAACCTGAGAACATCCTGTTTGACGACTTCGGTTAACCAGACGACTTCTTTTTGGTGGCGCAAGTTTACGTGTTAGGTGGCCTAGTTTCGGTTTTCATTATTTCAGGCCGACTGTATATGACCAGTGGTGTTACCTCGTTCAGTCGGACTTTTCTTTTTAGCGTTATTGCAACTGCAGCATCCATCGCCTGTAACTCACAAGATCCCTCTGAACAGGTTTTTACTGGTTCCACCATGGGGACGACCTTTAGGGTCAGCGTTATCCAGGAAGGGATTTCCGATACATCGTCTAGCGATATTCGAAGAACGATAGAGGCCGAACTTGATGGTGTCGATCGGATGATGTCGCATTATCGACCAGAGTCCGAGTTATCTCGGTTTAATGCCTTTCGTGACACGCAGCCGTTTCCATTCACAGCGGGGACGTTTGAAGTCATTAAACAAGGGCAGGAGCTCGCAGCGCTCACTGATGGTGCTTTTGATATTACGGTTGGTCCCTTAGTGACTGCGTGGGGTTTCGGGGTTGAGCAACACAACCTTCCGCCACCGAGAGCAACGATTGTTGAATTGCTTAAACACAGCGGTCACGATCAACTGCATCTCGATGTTTCTGCAAAGAGCGTTCGTAAACAGGATCCCTTGATCGGATTTGACCTATCAGCCATAGCCAAAGGTTATGCGGTGGACCAGGTAGCCAGCGCGATTGAGTCTAAAGGTGTAATGCAATACATGATTGAAGTGGGTGGCGAGGTGCGTACGGGTGGCCTCAACGCTTCTGGTGAACCTTGGCGCATCGGTATTCAGGTGCCGGATTCAAAGACAGAATCGATCATTCAAGTGGTGCCGTTACGTGATCTGGCAATGGCGACATCCGGTGATTATCGCAGTTACTATGAGGTAGATGGACAGCGTATTTCCCATACGATTGACCCTCGGACGGGTTACCCGGTTACGCACCGCTTAGCGTCAGTAACTGTTGTGGGCACATCCTGCTCGTGGGCCGATGGCATGGCTACGGCATTAAACGTGTTGGGTCCAACCGATGGGTACCGTTTCGCGGTAGCGCAAGGTGTGGCGGCACTCATGCTGGTACGTACTGATGCAGGGGAGTTTGACCAGAAAATGACGCCCGCGTTTGAGCATCTATTTCAAACCGACTTACAATAATCAGGTTATGACTATCTTCTTTCTGTCCGTACTAGTCGTGGGCCTGGCAATGCTTATTATGGCGGTCGGAGTGATATTCAGTAACCGTTGCTTACGCGGTTCCTGTGGTGGAGAGAAGATTTTCGATTCGGAAGGAAAGGAACTTGTCTGTGATGCGTGCCCTCATCGTGTCTCTGAAGATGAGGCGTTAGTCGATTCTTAACGTGAATAACTTCCTGTAGTCTAACAACTACTTAGTAGGTCACTTAAGGCCTTCATTAAAGTTTTATCCTGTTCTGGCAATACAGTTCTAAGATCCAGGAGCACCCGATCTTGGTCGATGCGACCAATGACTGGTGGATCGCATTTTCGGAGTGCGGTTTGGATATAGGCTGCGCTTCTGTTTGCAGATTGAATGGCGATCACTTTTGTGGGTAAGTGAGTTTCTGGCGCGCTACCACCACCGATTGCCGAATGGTCGTTAAGGATTTCCACTTGTGCGTTTCTATTCTCAATGGCGTCTACGACTGTTTGAGCTCGTTTTTCGATTTTTTCAACAGGGGTAGAGAGCATAATGGAGACTGGCACTGTAACGTGTGCTTGTCCAGCGGCATGCTCCTGTAACGTAGCGCCTAATGCTGCATAGGTTAACTTGTCGACGCGCAATGCTCGCATCAGTGGGTGTGCTCGAATGCGTTCGATCTTCTCGGATTGTCCAACTAGAATGCCTGCTTGGGGTCCACCTAATAATTTGTCAGCACTGAAGCAAACGACATCAATTCCGACAGCAACACTTTTTCTGACCGTAGGTTCGGCAAGCTGCTGATTTTCTGAATCAGTGTCATTCCCAAGGTAACCGCTTCCGAGATCTTCTGCGACAGTAATATTGAAACGTTTTCCGAGCGACACTAGTTCATCTATTGTTGGGCGATCAGTAAACCCGTGGATGCGGAAATTAGATGGGTGCACACGCAGTAAAAGTGCCGTTTTTTCCGTGATGGCTGCGGCGTAATCCGCTACTCGGGTCTTATTCGTTGTTCCGACTTCTCGGAGTACGGCGCCAGATGCAGACATGATCTCCGGAACACGGAAACCGCCGCCGATTTCGACCAATTCACCACGCGATACAATGACTTCACGTCCACTAGCCAGTGCCGACAACATTAAAAGGGTGGCTGCGGCGTTGTTGTTGACGACCGCTGTGGCTTCGGCGCCTGTCAATCGTTGCACTAATGAGTCGATGTGGCTATCCCGCTGACTACGCTTTCCGTGGCTCAGATCGTATTCGAGATTGACGTAACCACCGGCAGTTTCAGCAATTTGCTGAACCGCTGATGTGGTGAGTGGGGCACGTCCCAAGTTGGTATGCAGGATTACTCCTGTAGCATTAATCACCTGTCGCAGTGAGGGTGCAAACCAGTCAGTAAGCCGCCTTCGAGTACTTTCTTCAAGGTATTCCATAGCGGCCGTCATATTAGATATTGAGGTGGACAGGGAATCCGTAGTGCTTACCAATTTAGTACGTAATTCTTCAGTTTCAAGTCGCAAGGCTTCAAGTGTGGCAGTGCGTCCATATTTTCCTAGAAGTAATTGGATTGTTTGCCGTTCGATCAATTGCCCAATAGAGGGCAGGATTCGAGGATCTGCCATTGTTCTTCGCTGCCGTTCTTGCCGCTGATGGTGTTAACTGGATGATTTGATTACTGTATTCCTTACCTGTGAACTTGTCGTGTTGTCAGGATTCAGGATACCATCACGTGCACGGTTCTCGTCATGACGAAGACTTTATCTAATCAGGGCATGGACCCTGAGAAGCGAAATGTTCAAGGGAATCGATTATCTGAGCGGTTCTGGCCATATGCCGATCTCTCCGAGCAACCCACCGAAGAAGAGTTAATCACTCTTGAGTCAGATTTGCGTGCCGGGTTATTTCAAGATGGCGAAGAGACGCTCTCCGTGACTTTAGTGTTTCCAGTGTTCAAGGGTGCAGATTACGAAGAAGTTGTAACCCGTGCAAAGGCTTCCGCCGAATATCGCGAGGTTGGAACAGGTGAAGCATTGCGACACCGCGCTCGGTTTTTTCCTGGCGATGTGTTTAAGCTTCGAGATCTCTACGATCTCATCAGTCGGAACATTACCTGCGAGGTCTTAATTAATGACCGCCCAGTTCCGTACGCACGTGACTTGTGGCTTCCTCTCATATGGTTTCTCACATTTCGATGATCGTAAGATGGTTCCATGATTGTGCCAGGTCTGCCATGAGGTGTTGTCCTGACGTCCTGTCTAGAGAGTCTGGGGAATTCTGATGCGGGCTTTATTGAGTGTGTCGGATAAGACAGGCATCGAAGAATTTGCGTCCGGCTTAACTTCACGCGGTTATGAATTGATTTCTACAGGAGGGACCGCACGAACATTACGGGATGCAGGATTACCGATTACTCTTGTATCTGAAATCACCGGAATGCCAGAAATGATGGATGGTCGGGTCAAGACCTTGCATCCAAATATTCACGCTGGGATATTGGCCAGGCGTGACCATGAAACGGATTTATCGTCTCTTCAGGAATACGACATCGAACCTATTGATCTGGTTGTCGTTAACCTTTATCCGTTTGCTCGAACGGCAGCAAATAAGAGTGTTTCTGTTAGTGAATTAATCGAGCAGATCGATATTGGCGGGCCTTCGTTAGTTCGTGCCGCCGCTAAGAATTTTAAAGATGTCTTGGTGATTGTAGACTCGGGTGATTACGAGGCAACCCTACTAGAACTGGATAGGTCAGATGGTCCGGAGTTAGCATTTCGCTTAGAACTTTCCCGTAAAGCGTTCGCACATACGGCCGAGTACGACACAACAATCGCTCACACGTTTAAATCGATTGCTGTGTCTGGCACAGATTTTCGACGTGAACAATCGTCTCCTACCGAACTAGTGCCGGACCGATTGACGGTTGACTTACCAAGAATTTCGACACTTCGATACGGTGAAAATCCGCATCAAGAAGCTGCGTGGTATGGGGACTCGAAGGGTATTGGCTTACCGGCAGCGCATCAAGTTCAAGGTAAACCACTGTCCTTTACGAATTTAATTGATCTCGACGCAGCAGCTCGTGTCGTACTTGAATTCGAGGAACCTGCTGCTGCCGTTATCAAACATACGAATCCCTGTGGAGTGGCTACAAGCGCAACGATTGCCAACGCCTATCGGCAAGCACGCGACGCTGATGCGTTATCGGCGTTTGGTGGGATCGTTGGCTTAAATCGTCCTTTGGATTCAACAACGGCTTCGGAAATTGTTTCAACATTTATCGAAGCGGTTGTGGCACCTAGCATTGATGAGGCAGCAAAGGCCGTCTTAGCAGAAAAGAAATCTTTGCGAGTTCTCACATTTGATATGGCGCTGCTCAATGACAATCCCATTGCTCAAGCCGATGCTCGATCGATCTTGGGGGGCTGGATTGTTCAACATCGTGACGAAGTTAGGGAAGCCAGAAGTGTATGGGGTGAATCGGCTGCGATTCCTGATCTGCAAGTTGTAACTCAGCGGGCTCCTCGACCAGAGGAATGGACAGCTTTACAGTTTGCGTGGCGCGTCTGTGCCCATGTCAAATCGAATGCCGTTATATTCACACACGGAGACCGTACTGTCGCAATTGGTGCGGGTCAGATGAGTCGGATCGACGCTGTTAAGGTCGCGACCCTAAAAGCCCCAACTAGCTTGACCGGTACAGTCGCAGCATCTGATGCTTTTTTTCCGTTTCGTGATGGTCTTGACGCTCTTGCAGCTGCGGGTGCGACGGCGGTTGTGCAACCTGGCGGGTCAGTACGGGATGCCGAGGTAATTCGCGCGGCTGATGAACATGGTCTCGCCATGGTATTCACTGGTCGTCGACACTTTCGACACTAAGAGTCTTAGGGCTATCCTTAGAACGAAGTTGATACAGTCAAAAAAAATCGCGTCCCTGTTAGGCGAAGGCTCCTAGCAGTTCCTTGGTCGTCACAGTACTTGCTCCGAAACGACCTACAACGATGCCAGCTGCATGATTAGCCAGTTCCGCTGCTTCTGATAGGTTGGCGCCCGCGGCTACGCTAAGTGCCATCATCGCAATCACGGTATCTCCAGCACCAGTAACGTCAGAGACTTCCCGAGCTGTGGTGGGAAGAGCACTTTCTACACGGTCAGCTCCAGGCAGCGATCCATCAGTTAGCCACATGCCATGTTCTCCCCTTGTGATCAGCACACTCGTACAAGGCACTGAGGTTTGAAGAGTGCTGGCAGCAGCACGCGCTTCATCCTCAGTTTGAATTCTCATCCCTGTAGCTTTTTCAGCTTCGTGGTGGTTTGGTGTCATCAACGAACATCCGGAGTACCAGTTAAGATGTGGCGCCTTGGGATCTACAAATACGGGCACGCCATGATCCTTTGCAGAGAGCAAAAGTTCAGCCATGAGTTCTTGGTTAAGGAGTCCTTTTAAATAGTCCGACACTACGATGACATCAGCTGTCGCAATTTGTGATTTGAGAAGTGCACTCAGTTTATCGACTATGTCTCGTGATAGAGCTTTGTCAGTTTCGTAATCAATCCGTGCAACTTGTTGGTTTCGACTGGTTACGACACGTAGTTTGCGGGTTGTTGTTCTTTCGCGCTCAGAAAACACATCGCTTGGATCAATAGAGGCACGTTTCAGTTCAGCTAACAATTGTGTTCCTGCATCATCCGAGCCAAGAACGCCCAATAAGCTAACACTTCCACCCAGTTTGCGAATGTTATGTGCGACGTTGGCTGCTCCTCCAAGTCGAAATTCTTCATGTTGAAACTTCACAACTGGTACTGGCGCTTCTGGAGAAATTCGGTTCACTTGGCCGATCACAAACTGATCGATCATGATGTCACCAATGACCATGATACGGGTGGACTCGAATCCTTGAATGATCGCGTCCGCCCGTTGATTGCTAAGCATGACTAAAGTGGATTTTTCGCCTGTTCAGATGTGTCGGCAGCGTAAGGCAGTGTAATGATCACGAGTAACATCATCAAGAATTCAGAATCACCAAAATTATACTCAAACAAGCCAGCAGCCAGCATGGCAGCTAGTGCTGCTAGTCCACCTGCTGGCAGTGATTTATACGTCGTTGTTTGCAGTCTGCGAAATGAACTAACGACGACACTTAGGACGAACCAAAGCCAGAGAGCTAACGCTGGTAATCCGCGCTCGGCAGCAATTTGCATTGGCACATTATGGAGATGCGGATTGGTACTTTGGACCGCGTTGGCGTCGCGGTAGTCAGCGTAGACTTCCTGTACCATATTGGGACCAACTCCGGTAAGAGGGTAGTCTTGAATAATTCTCACACCAGTTCTGGCCATGGCTAGACGGTCTCGATTCGTGGGGTCCTGGAGATCGAACGTCGAATAAAGCCGGTCAGTTACTTGGGGCGGCGCAAAGCCAAAAAATAGCGCGGCTAGCACCGGTAGGGCTGCTAGCAAGCGGAAGTCCTTGAGTACCAGCAATAAACTTAGTCCCACACATGTTCCGACCCAAGCGCTACGTGTGAGTGTTAATGCGAGGGCAACGAGTAAGGCCGGCATCACCAACGCTGACCAAGTGCGATCCTTGGCGTGAAAAAGCACTCTCGCGGTAGCTACCACTGACACGACCATTAGAAGTCCAGAATAGGTCATATAGTGTGTGAGAGCTCCCTGCGGCCTCCGACCAAGATGGTCGTACTCAAGAATGCCGTACTGCACAATACCCACGATGGCACTAGCTGCACCGATAGAAATAATAATGGTAGTCACCGTCAAGGCGCGCTCACCCCGAGCGAGTCTGCAGACAATTGGCACAATCAAGAATAAGAGGAGTTGTTTTGAATCCATGAAGCTTGCGACCGGATTTAGTGAAAACGCGGCCGACCCCAAGGTGGCGAGAGCGTACAGCGCAAGCGGTATGAACCAGGGTGGTAGCTTATTAACATCTCGTTGAATGAAATATAGAATCCCCCACAGTAATCCTGTAATGGCTAATAAAATTTGGGCCACTGCAATGGACAGTTGAAGTGTCGCAACAAATCCCAGCAATGTGAGGAATGCTGTCCGTTCGAGTATGTTGGTTCGAGTCATGATGAAGTTACCCGACATTGTTCCAGAGCTCGTTCAGCTGCGGCAACTACAATAGACGGAGCTAGCCTTGTTAGACAACGAAAATCTCCTGGTTCGCAGTGCCGTTGATTACATGGCCGACATGATAATGTGCCGATGTCGGCAGTTTCTACTGAGTATGTCGGGTCTCGCCAAGGGGCTGAGCGAGCTGCTAAGGTTGGTCCATAAATACCCACGATAGGCACGCTGGTTGTAGCTGCTAGGTGAAGTGGACCAGTATCGCCACCGATAAACAATGCAGCCAGACCGATAAGTGACCGCAATTCCACGAGATCCAATTCCTCATCTAACATCACCAGTTGACGAACTTGAGTGCTCAGTGTTGCAACGATCTGATTTTTTGCACCGCGATCTGAGGGTCCTGATGTAATGACAAATCGTCGCCGAGGGTCGGTTTTGGCAAGGGTCGCAATAGTTTGGACAAAGTAATCTGCTGACCACTGCCTAAAGGCGTTCCCAGCACTTACGTGTATAACGATGAGTTGGTTCGTAGGGCCAACACCGGCTTGGGCGAGGCGATGTTTGATTGCACCCGTGACGTCAAGGTCTTCAGTCATTTCAACTGAATCACGCTGAGGATCAGGTCTTCCGCCTAATCGTTCATCAAGGGCTTCTAAAAGGTCCCATTGATTAACTACAGAATGACGCGCTTCAAGTTGACGGGAGCGTGGCACATGATCTGTATATGCCCAGTTACGGAAGGGAATGCTATATCCGATTCTTAGTGGAGCACGGGTGCACCAAGTTAACCAGCTACTTCGTGGTCCTCCGTGAAAATCGATGACCGCATCAAAACGTGCTGCTCGAAGGCTTTCTGCGAGTGTGAAATCATAGCTTAATCGTTGGAGACCCTGAGGGCGGTCAACAACAATCAGGTCCGAGAGGTGTGGATTTCGTGACAAAATTGGTGCTGCCTCACGTTCAACAACGTAGGTAAGATGCGCATCTGGTAAACACCGTTTAACCGCACGGATAGATGGTGTTGTAAAGATGACGTCACCTATTAGGCGGAGACGGATAAAGAGAATCTTCACGTCATCCCTATTCCTTGCTGCTTTCTAGTCTTCGATACGTGCTTCGTCGATAAGCATTACAGGGATATCATCCTTAATCGGATACACACGACGGCACGTGCTACATTTTAATCCACTGTCATTATTTACGAGTGCGACCGCGGTTTTACATTTCGGACAGGCGAGTATTTCCAGGAGTTCCGGATCAATAGCCATTTCCATGCCTCCTTACTTAGGGCTTGTTTACACAGACTATATCAGACCAGTTATGTGTGATTCAGTAGGGAACTTAGGTGGATTTCTCGTATGAGTCTCCGGATAGGCTTGCTGCAGAGAAGCCGCTATGGAAGAATCGAAATCCGATGATTGTAATTATCGCATTGTCGCTTGGTTTGATTGGTGCCATAGGACATTCAACTGATCTCGATGTACAACCGCTAGTTGTTCCAATACCGGTGGTCGATCGAGCGGCTGCTTACAGTCTGTTTCTCCAAGCGTTGGCGTTGGAGGACAACGGTAATCTAGCAGCAGCGATCCGTGCGTTGCAGGAAGCTAGTGACTTCGATCCTGCTTCAGCTGAGATTCATGCGGTATTAAGCGAGTTGCATGCTCGACAGAATCGTGTTGATGAGGCAGTTGCTTCAGCCCAGCGCGCCCTCGCCCTCAACGCAGATAATATCCACGCACATCGGATCCTGGGACTTCTTTTTATTGCAATAGCCGACCAACAATCAGAACGGGACTCGTCCGAACGTGGGAACTATGGTGACCGTGCCATCCGCCATCTCGAGCGGGTGCAGTCAGAGGGATTGTACGATGAACAGGTAATGTTTAGTCTTGGACGCCTGTATGTGGAAAATAATTTTTTCGACAAAGGTGTTAAGGCTCTCAGTCAAGTGGTTGAGAGGTCACCAGGGTTTTCTGAAGCTGCTCGGCTACTAGCCCATGCTTATGCAAGTTTAGGGCACAGCGAACAAGCTGTACAAGTGCTCGAAACAGTCGTTAGGCAACGCACTCCATCGACTCAGACAATGAATGCTTTGGTCTTGGCCTATGAGGATAATGGGCAGTGGAAGCAGGCCGCCCAACTCTACCAGCGACTCGCTAGAAGGCGACCAAAGGATAGCCGTGTCACACGAAGGTGGGCTATGGCGTTACTTAACGGAGGGAACACCTTGCGTGCCCGTGAGGTCATTAGCGGAATAGTTGATTTGACCTCAACCGATGCAGCTGCCCTGTACTTACTTGCTGAAGCTGAACGACGCTTGAATAATTTTGATAAAGCGGAGGAGGCTGCAAGGCGTCTGATTGCGGTTGAATCGGAGGAGTTCCGAGGTAGCTACCTGCTAAGTCGGGTTCTGTTTCAGCAAGGACGTTACGAGGATGCTGTTAGAGCGATAGAACCTGCCATCGCTCAAGCAAGAGTTAAAACTGGGGTGCCTAGTCTCGCACGGTTACTTGTTCAAGCCGGCCTGTCTTATCGTCTGTTAAATAGGCAAGACGATGCGATAAACGTGTTTGTCGAGGCCAGTCGATTAGCCCGAAGGAATTTAAGATTTTCAGAGTACGCAGTTGAGGCATACCTTGAGGCTAATCGCACTGAAGAGGCTCTAGCTTTTATTCGGACAGTGCGCATTGAACAACCCAACGAACTCCGCTTAGTGGTCCTGGAGGCTCGGTCATTGATAGCCAACAATCAGATCACCCAGGGCATTGTAACGATGCAATCATTTGTTTCGACACATGAGACTGACCCCTTCTCGCAGGTGGCCCTTGCTAATATATTCGTCGATGCTGGTCGTATCAACGAGGCAGTAAAAACACTTCAGATTGCGAATGAGAAATTTCCTTCCGAGACATCGATTTTGTTTCAACTTGCTGCAATTTTTGAAGAACAAAGTCGGTTTTCTGATGCGGAGCAGGTCTTCCGCGAGGTCTTATCTCGTAACCCCGCACATCATCAGTCTCTAAACTATCTTGGCTATATGTTGGCTGACCGTGGTGAGCGGCTTCAGGAATCCGTAGAGTTGATCAAGCGAGCGTTAGACGCTGAACCAAATAATGGTTCATATCTTGATAGTTTGGGATGGGCGTATTTTAAGTTGCGGGATTTTGATTTAGCAGAAAACTACCTACGAAAAGCAAGTGAACAACTCATCTATAATTCGGTCATACAAGACCATTTTGGCGATGTCTTATTCGAGCAACTTCGTTACGAAGAAGCCATCGAAGCTTGGGAACGAGCACTGCGCGGTGATGCTGAATCGATCGAGCCGTCTGTAATTGCACAGAAAATCAGTGATGCGCGTAAGCGGATGAGCCGTTAGCTCTTTATGATGATGGTGAAGCACTGCGTCGAAAACTTGGCTTATGTGCGAATCTGAATACCAGCAGCTTAGAAGTCTCAGGTTGGGCGCGATTATAGTTGCATTCTTGTTCGTGCAAGCATGCACCTCAAAAGCACTGATCCTCCCGACTGGTCCTGGAAAGTTTTACCCCGACTATCAAAGTACGCTACTCAGTGCGACTACCCGTTGTTCTGCTGTTGAAACGTTAAGTGCCGAATTAACGGTTTCAGGTCGGGCCGGCCAAGATCGACTTCGTAGTCGAGTTTTGGCGGGTTTGGCGCAGCCAGGTTCGGTGCGGCTCGAAGGAGTTGCGCCGTTTGGTGGTCCGACATTTATACTGACTGCAACTCCGACCCACAGTACGCTTTTGTTACCACGTGACTCTCGCGTTCTTGTTGGTGTGGCTGCGCAGGATATTCTGGATGCTTTAATCGGTGTCCGTCTGACACCAGACGTTCTTCGCCGTGTACTATCAGGTTGTCTTGTTTCTTCCAGTGAACCGGTGAGCGGTCGAGTCTATGGGACGAAATGGCTCGTTGTGGATATGCGAGATGGAGATCAAAATTACCTCCAATTCGACAACGATCTCCCAAAATTAGTAGCTGTTCGAACCGGAAATTTGCTCACTAAGTACAGTAATTTTCTGGGTGCAGTGCCGAGACGTGTTCAGATGACAAGGTTCGGCGTGTCTGGTGATGTTGAGGTCGAGGTGACAGTTCTGCTGGCACAGATTCGGGTCAATACTCCAGTCGGCAAGGAAATCTTCTCGGTTGATATTCCGACTACTTTCGCTCCGATTACATTGGAAGACTTGCGCAGTACAGGTCCCATGAGGGATCTTGGAGGCTCGTAGTAGTACCGTGGCTTTAGAAAGTGCACCATAAATTACTACTTCAGTAAACATTTGCCAGATGACGCGAAAAAATCTTCGGATTCGGGCGTACGCGAAAATCAATCTTAACTTACGCATCTTGGGACTTAGACGCGATGGTATGCACGAGTTGCGTACCATTCTGCAAACCATTGACCTGTACGACACGCTTACGTTTCAGCAGCGACTGGGTCCATTTAAGTTATTGAGTGCGAATAGTGAGATCCCAACGGATAAGACAAACTTAATTTGGCGAGCTGCGAAGGCTATTGTCAGTGGGCCTGGGCGTGGTGGTGACAGACTAAATAATCTATCTGTAAGCTTGATTAAACGGATTCCCCTTCAAGCAGGGCTTGGTGGTGGCAGTGCAGATGCAGCCGCAACACTGGTCGCTATTGACAGGTTACGGAAACTGAAAACACGGCCTGAAGTGCTACACGCCTTAGCAGCCGATCTAGGTGCAGACGTACCTTTTTTTCTGGTGGGAGGCACGGCTGTAGGATTCGGTCTGGGTGACGAAATTTATCCTCTAATAGATCTACCAAAATACTGGGTGGTGCTTTTGATTCCATCTTTTGGGGTTTCTACAGGTGATGCCTATAACTGGTACGACAGCGCTAAGTCTCAATCTCACCGGCGCTCGCACGGAGTGCTTCCACTTGGAAACTCAGCCCTCGCGCATGTTGTCAAGATGGTCAATGATCTTGAAGCTCCAGTGATTGAGCGTTTTGAATCGATTGGCAAAATGAAGATGGCATTAGAGCAGGCGGGTGCAATGGCGGCCGGTATGTCTGGAAGTGGTTCCTCCGTCTTCGGGTTGTTTAGGAGTCATGCTCGTGCAAAAAAGGCTGCAGCTAGTCTTACGAAGTCTGGCCAGCATGTGATGTTAACTCGTACCCTTAGTCGTAGCGAGTATGTCAGGCGGTCTGCTATTCGGGTAGTCTGAGGAGCAGGGAGTCGAACGAGAATTGTGCATAGTTGGGCTTTCATCAGGGTGTAATACATCGCGGTGGTTTTACGAAGCGGATTGTAGGCTCTAGTTCGGCTTGCCGCCTCCGATGGCATCGTGTAAAATTTAGTGTTGTATAGGAGTACACGGCCAAGCTCTAGTAGCCTTTAGTGCACTCCATCGATCGCCGATGTACATGACAGAATGAGGTCATCGAGGTGGCATGGTGGGGCGTGGCCAAGCGGTAAGGCGCGGGACTTTGGATCCCGTATTCGAAGGTTCGAATCCTTCCGCCCCAGCCAAATGACCCAGCGAGTGAATTAGGATGGCTGAACCTCTACTGAAACTGTTTTCAGGATCTGCGCATCCGGACTTGACCCAAGAAATCGCGGATTTCTTGGGTGTACCTGTTGGTGAAGCACGACTACAACGCTTTGCCGATACTGAGGTTGCATTTCAAATTGAAGAGAATGTAAGGGGAGCTGACGTTTTCTTGGTGCAGCCCACTAGCACACCAGTTGATTCACACTTGATGGAGTTGTGTGTGATGATTGATGCGTTTCGTAGGGCTTCAGCGTCACGCATTACTGCTGTAATTCCTTATTATGGTTATGCTCGGCAAGACCGAAAGGATAAGCCGCGGGTTCCAATTTCTGCCAAGTTGGTTGCTAACATTCTGAGTGCGGCCGGTGCGAATCGAGTTTTGACGATGGATTTACACAAAGCTCAGATTCAAGGATTTTTTGACATTCCGGTGGATCATCTATTTGCAGCACCTGTCATTATTGAGTATCTGAAATCGTTTCAAACTGACAAGTTTACAGTTGTCTCGCCTGATGCTGGAGGTGCAGAGCGCGCCCGCGCTTATGCGAAACGACTGGGGGCAGAACTTGCGATAGTTGACAAGCGGCGTTCAGAGGATGGAACTGCTGAGGTAATGCATGTAATTGGTACTGTGGCCGATCGAGTGTGTGTGATCCAGGATGACATTATCGATACTGCCGGCACAATGCAGAAGGCTGCATTGGCTTTAAAGGAGAACGGTGCGTCCCGCGTGTTGGCTTGCGCAGTGCACGGTGTTCTTTCCGGACCTGCACTGGATCGAGTTAACGGGTCGGCTTTGGAGCAGCTGATTGTGACTAATACTATTCCTCAGGTAGGTAACGCTGGGATCTGTGACAAACTTGAGGTGTTGTCTGTTGCCACATTATTGGCAAAGGCGATTCAAAGCATTCATGATGAAACGTCGGTATCATCGTTGTTTGTATGATTGAGAAGTCGGTTTGAACTAAGGACAGTGGAGCATTATGGAAGTAACACTCGAAGCTGTGGAGCGAAGTGAATTTGGCAAGAATGAATCACGTCGACTTCGTCGTGAAGGACGTATTCCCGCCGTGGTTTATGGTGCTACCAGTAAAACCGCTGGGATTGCGAGTCATTCAATTTCGGTCGACCCGAAGATCCTCATGCAAATTTTTCACTCTGATTCAGGAGTGAACACCTTAATCGATCTGAGCATCGACGGTGGTAAACCAAGCCGTGTGTTGATCAAAGATTATCAACTGGATCCAATTAAGAATGCGTTATTGCATATCGATTTTTATCGTGTAGCTATGGATCAAAACATAACGGTGACAGTCCCGGTAGTGGTTACAGGTGAAGCTCTGGGCGTCAAGCAGCAGGGTGGGCTTCTAGATTTTGTGCATCGTGATATCGAAGTTGAATGCCTGCCAGCTGATATTCCCGAACATCTTGAGGTCGACGTATCCAGTCTTATGATTGGTCAAGGTGTGCGCCTGCGTGACTTGGTGCAAGATGCTGCGTGGAAGCCAATCAGTTCGCTCGACACCTTGTTAGTGCATGTGATTGCACCTAAGGCGGAGGCGGAAGAAGAAGAAGAAGCAAGTGAAGCAGAAGCCGCTGCTGGGGAGTCGGCCGAGCCTGAGGTTATTAAGAAGGGTAAGGCAGATTCGGATGTCGAGGATGAGGGCGAATCCTCGAACTGATTATCACGACTGTGAAAAATTGTCTGCAAACTTAATTGTCGGTCTTGGTAACCCAGGGCAAAAATATCATGGCACACGCCATAATGTTGGATTCCAAGTTGTGGACGAAGTAGCTCGGAGGCGGTCTTTGGAATTTGAAACTGCTCCTGCTGAGGCAGTAATGGCCGTAACCAGAGGAGAAACGAATAAGCTGATTTTAGCTAAGCCAATGACGTTTATGAATCTTAGTGGACGGGCAGTTGCATCTTTGCATCGTTATTATCACATAGCACTTGAAGATGTCATGGTGGTTGCTGAAGATGTCCATTTACCGCTGGGTAGATTGCGAATCCGTGGGTATGGCTCCGATGGTGGTCATAACGGCTTTAAATCGGTCATCGAAGTATTAGGGACACAGAAGGTCCCAAGACTTCGTGTGGGGGTTGGTCGGGGAGATGAGAGGAAAGACCTTTCGGCACATGTTCTATCGAAGTTTGAGTCGAATGAAAAGGAGGCTATTGCGATAGCGATTAATCGAGCCGCTGACGCGATTGACCTCTTTTTGGAAGATGGTCTAGGTGCGACGATGAATCGATATAACGGTCCAGAATTGGAATCCGAGGAATCTGGTGATTACGAACTTGACGAAATTACCAATGATGCACAGAATAAACTAAGACGTTCTGAATAAGTAAACATAATGATCGTAAGCTAAGAAACCGTTCAGACAGCCCACACTCCTTGCTGCAAAATGTGGCCGTCAGTCCAAGAGGAGCAATATGCAAAAAGCCAGACAGTACGAATTAATCCACATCGTCGCTCCAGAGTCTACAGAGGAAATGGTGGCCGACCTGCAGACTCAGGTCGAAGACGTCGTATCACGATTTGACGCGAAAATCGAAAAAACTGAAAACTGGGGCAAGCGCAAGCTTGCCTATGACATCGGCAGCTTTAATGAAGGTATCTATATCCTAAATCTCATTAGCGGTCCTATTGACAAGGTCGCAGAAATGGTTTCGGAAATTGAACGTCGTCTAAGAGTTGACGATAGAGTAATTCGTTATCTTGTTGTTAGAGTCGACGAGGTCTACCGAGTTGCTGAACGTTTAACGTCACGGAGGAGTCGTGACCGAGCTCGTCGTCGGCAAGCTCGTGGCTTGCCACCAGAAGTGGCAAAAGTCGAATCGAGATCCGATCATGAGTCTCCTAAGATTAATGAAGAATCCAAGACAGAGACGCCTGAAGTGGCAAAAGTCGAATCGACATCCGATCATGAGTCTCCTAAGATTAATGAAGAATCCAAGACAGAGACGCCTGTAGAGGAGGCGAATAATGGATAGCCCACGGGGTGGTGGACGCGGCAATAGAGGTAGCAAGTCACGAAAAGAAGGTGAACGAGGTAATGGTCGTGGAAGCCTCTTTCGTCGGAAAAAGGTATGCCGATTTTGTGCTGATCATATTGATTACATTGACTACAAAGACGTGAAAATGTTGATGCCGTTTATTCCAGAGCGTGGCAAGATTCAGCCGAGGCGACTGTCAGGAACTTGCGCTAAACATCAGCGCACCTTACAAACAGCGATAAAGAGAGCTCGACAGTTGGCTTTGGTGCCATACGTCACTGACTAGTTCTCAGTGTGGAGCGGAACTATGCAAATTATCCTTCGAGAACATGTCGATAATCTTGGCCGCCGCGGTGAAATTGTTAAAGTGGCCAATGGTTATGCGAGAAATTACTTAATTCCTCAGAAATTAGCCTTTCTAGTTACCGATAATAATCGCCGGCAGATCGAGCGAGAACGTGAGGCTGCAGAAACAAGAGATGCTGAAGAGCGGCAAGTGGCTGAGGCGCTAGCCGAAAAGATTTCCCTTGTGGACTGCGTTGTTAGTAGAAAAGTTGGCGAGCAGGACGTTCTATATGGGTCTGTGACAACTGCTGATGTCGCTGAATGTCTTAGAGAGTTCAATATTGAAAAACGAAAAATTCAATTAAGTGAACCTATCAAGGCTCTTGGTGAATTTACCGTCTCGGTTAAGATTCATCGCGATGTTACCGCAGAAGTTAAACTGAAAGTGGTTAAGGATGAGGAGTCGTAATCGGTTGCTAGGGCGGATTTGATTCTTTCGTAGATTTTCCGTGTCGTTGTTTCCCTTGGTTCTGATAGACTCGCCAAACATGTGTCGGACCTGTCTGAGATCGTACACCTGATCTACTCATGGCTGAAATTGCCACGACCCAACGAAAGCTACCGCATAATCTAGAAGCCGAGAAATGTGTACTCGGCGCGGTCCTCATCAATAACGACAAATTCAATTACGCCGCAGAGTTGATCGACGCCGATGATTTTTTCCGGCAAGCCCACCAACGTATTTTCGACAAGATGGTTAATTTAAGTGAGCGTGGCCAAGTGATTGACCTGGTGACTCTCAAAGAGGAACTTGGGCGTACAGGGGATCTTGATGATGTAGGCGGTCCGGCGTACATCGCGGCGTTGGTTGATGGTGTGCCAGGGTCAACGCACGTCGAACATTACGCACGAATTGTTAAGGAAAAATCTACGTTACGGAGTTTGATTAAATCGGCAAATAGCATCTTATCAACTGCTTATAGTGCGGAGACTGATGCGGAGGTTCAACTCGATCAGGCTGAGAAGGCAATTTTTGAGATTGCAGACGATCAGGTCCGGGATGGATTCGTCTCACTACGCGACCTCGTCCCAGGAAGCATGGAAACCGTTGAAAAGCTGCAGGCCCATCAAGGTCTGCTCACAGGGATGCCGAGTGGCTTTACGGCTCTGGATAAGTTGACATCAGGATTTCAGCCATCTGATCTCGTGATTATTGCTGCTCGACCATCAATGGGAAAGACTAGTTTGGCGTTGAATATCGCGCAGCACGTTGGTGTTAAGACAGAGAGATCAGTTGGAGTGTTTAGCCTGGAAATGTCCAAGGAGCAACTCTTTCTTCGGATGCTGACTGCAGAAGCACGTATTGATGCACAACATTTTCGCGGTGGCCAGAAACTCGGTGAGCCGGAGTACCGTAAGATTTCGCAGGCCCTTAATACGTTAGGTGAAGCTAGGGTGTTTATTGATGATAGCGCTGGTGTGGGCGTGCTAGAAATGAGGGCGAAGGCTCGGCGACTAAAGCAGGAGCACGGTCTGGACATGCTTATTGTTGATTACATACAACTAATGCAGGGCCGTGGCCGCTATGAGAATCGAACGCTGGAGTTGGCTTCGATATCCCGGGCACTCAAGGGTCTTGCAAAAGAATTGCAGATTCCGATTTTGGTGCTATCCCAATTGAGTCGAGCCCCAGAAGCCAGAAAAGATCATCGTCCACAGTTGTCAGACTTACGTGAATCCGGTGCGTTGGAGCAGGATGCTGACGTCGTGATCTTTATCTATCGAGATGACCAGTACGACCCCAGTCCAGAAAATGAGAACACGGCTGAACTCCTTGTTAGCAAGCAGCGTAACGGACCAACAGGGGTTGTTAAACTCGCGTTTTTGAAGGAAATGACGCGATTCGAGAATCAAACGAACACCTATCAATAAGCGAGAATTTTCTTCGCTATCATGAGCAAATCACGAATCCGTTTCGTCTGTCAGAAATGCGGCAAAGAGGCTGGGAAACAGGGCGGTCAATGTTTTGCTTGTGGTGAATTCGATACAATTACCGAGGAAGCAGTCACTCACACGTCGACACCCCAAACTCCTAGTCGTCCAGCCCTGACTGCGTCAGACGGGCCTCGCCTGTATACAGATATCAACACCGTTGACCGTCCTCGCATTTCCGTTGGAATTAACGAATTAGATCGCGTATTGGGAGGTGGCCTCGTACCGGGTTCATTGGTGCTTCTTGGCGGTGAGCCGGGTATTGGAAAGTCGACCCTGCTCCTGCAGGCAACGGAATTTGTCGCGGAGCAGGTTGGTCCCGTCTTATATGTTTCTGGTGAGGAATCTGAATATCAGGTTAAGTCCCGCGGTGAGCGACTTGGTCTCGGTGAAATTCCGTTGTACCTGCTCGCTGAAACACATTTAGAGAAAATCCTTGTCGAGATCAAGCGGGTCAAACCAGCTTTGGTCGTTATCGATTCGATTCAAACCGTGTTTTCGGACCAGTTGCAGTCCGCTCCAGGAAGTATTAGTCAAGTGCGGGAAACCGCCAGACTCTTACTCATTGAGGCTAAGAAAGACAACATTCCTATTTTTCTCGTGGGGCACGTTACGAAGGAAGGTGCGCTTGCTGGGCCGAAGGCTCTCGAGCACATTGTCGATACGGTGCTGTACTTTGAGGGTGAGCGATACCAATCCCATCGGATCGTGCGTGCTGTGAAGAATCGATTTGGTGCGGTGAGTGAACTCGGTGTTTTTGAGATGACGGAGAGCGGCCTTGCCCCGGTTGAGAATCCTTCAAAACTGTTTCTGTCCGAACGGTCGATCGAGGCACCTGGCTCAGCAGTGCTCTGTTGCATGGAAGGTACGCGTCCCATTCTTGTTGAAGTGCAGGCTCTGGTCAGTCCTGCGGCTTACGGGACTGCCCGTCGGACGGCGAGCGGTCTCGACCAACAGCGGTTGGCCCTCTTGCTCGCAGTGCTCGAAAAGCGTGCCAGTCTGAATGTAACGTCCAATGACGTTTTTGTGAATGTCGCGGGTGGCATGGTAGTTACGGAACCAGCCTCGGATTTGGGTGTCATTGCGGCGGTGGCCTCCAGTGTGTGCGATCGACCCATTAGGCCTGACACGGCTACATTCGGCGAGATCGGTTTAGCCGGTGAAGTGCGGAGTACTAGTCAAGCGAGCCAGCGTGTTCGCGAAGTGGTCCAGATGGGATTTCGACGCTGTATTGTGCCAGAAGCGAATCGCATGGCGCTCGAAGCACCAGATGGATGTACTTTAGTTGGCGTTAAGACGGTGGCTGAGGCAATGCGGGAAATGATTGGATTGAGTACTTAGTGTCGAGCCTCTCGTTTCATTGGTGGCGTACTGTTTTTTTTCTGATTCCTGCGATTGGTGTGTATACGGTGGGACTCGGAGCTTGTTCGCTGGGCTCGAGTTTATTCAGCGGGCAAGGCAAGTTTGGACATTGGTGTGCTCGTACCTGGTCTTGGTTTATTCTTGCTACGACAGGTGTCAAGGTTAACGTAACTGGCTGTGAACAATTGCAGACGTGCAAGACCTATGTCTTTGTATCGAATCACCAGAGCATCTACGATATCCCAATCATCTTCTGGTCCATACCCCACCAGTTACGCATCATTGCGAAAGCATCACTTGGCAATTTTCCGGTTCTTGGGTGGCACTTACGGCGCACGGGACATGTGCTCGTCGACCGGCGTAAGCCAGGACAGGTGACCTTTAAGAAGATTGCTTCGATTTTGCAGGAAGGACTCTCCTTAATCGTATTTCCGGAGGGGACACGTAGCGTTGATGGGCGCATAGGTCGTTTTAAGAAGGCTATTTTTGTGCTGGCTATCGAAGCTGGGTTATCTATAGTGCCGGTTTCAGTTTCTGGGAGTCACCGTGTGATGAAGCCTGGTCGACTCGCAACATGCCCAGGGATTGTAAGTCTTACCGTGCATGCACCGGTCGAAACATCCTTGTTGAATAGAAATGATGCATTAGATTTAGCGGAGAGGGTTAAACGCACTATCGCATCAGCGATCTATCATGAAATGTAGAGTCTCAGGGCCGCTATTGCCCGTACATTGCAACAGCAAGTTAGGTTTGAGGCCACATGGTTACCATTGATCCACAGTTATCGGCAGTTGTTTCACTTGCCGGTGTCTCGTTTGTTAACGTCAGCGTCACTGTCGAGGAATCAAGTCTCGATGGACCGTTGGCTGAGGTTGAGCATCGTCTACGGACTGCTCCGATCGGTGATGATATGACCAAGGCTGTCCGTCAGATGTATCGACGGTGCCGTATCGATCCGACTAAAACCAGGCCTTCATCTGAAGCACTATTGCGCCGGGTACGGCGTGGGGATTCTCTACCGCGTGTTAATTCAATTGTGGATGTTTGCAACTGGTGTTCGGTTGAGTCGCAAATTCCATTTGGCCTATATGACCTCGACAACATTCACCCGCCGATTGACTTTCGGATGGGTCGTGAAGGTGAGGCATACGCTGGCATTCGTAAAGAAGTAATACATGTGGCGAATCGCCCAGTGTTGGTCGATGGTCAAGGTCCGTTTGGAAATCCCACGTCTGATTCCGCTAGAACGATGGTAAGGAATGCGACTACAAGCGTCTTGATCGTCGTTTTTCTTCCGGTAGAGGTTGAGCCTGCCCGACGTACAGCAGTTCTCGATATTGTGACCGAAAGGTGCGTAGAATTCACTGGTGCTAAGCTGGAACAGAGGTGGGGTGCGTAGGTTTTGTGGACTAAGGTTATAATTTGTGTTTGAGTGTCTCTCGAACTTGTAAAAGGCTACACGAATCGATTTTTTTCAAATTAGCACAATGCACGTAGCTGTCATCATCGCGGCAGGTGGACTTGGCTCGCGCCTGAATTCGCGTACGCCGAAGCAGTTCCTTCATGTGGGCGAAATGAGCATATTGCTTCGCAGCATTCGTACCTTTGAAGGTCATGATTTGATCGATGAAATTGTGACTGTCCTACCTTCAGGGTACATGGAAGCGTACCAAGGTGGATTGTCATCCGGTGAAACGGTGTTCCAGGTTGTTGCCGGTGGTGATCGTCGACAGGACTCAGTCGCAAATGGATTCGCTCACGTGTCTTCGAATGCTGACATCGTGCTGGTTCATGACGCAGCTCGGCCCTTTGTTGGCCCTGAAGTTATCAGTCGGACAATTGCCGCGGCTACCGAGTTTGGCGCGGCGATTCCTGCAGTTGCGGCAAAGGATACAGTTAAGGTTGGCGCAACGAAGGATGATCAAACCGTGGTCGCAAGCACGTTACCGAGAGATGAAGTCTACCTTGCTCAGACACCGCAAGGTTTTAGACGGAAGGTGTTGGAAGATGCGATTGCCCAAGGTTTGGAGAGCGATGCGACTGATGAAAGTATGCTCGTTGAACGAGCCGGTTACACGGTACGCTTAGTTGAAGGCGATCCAACGAATATTAAGGTAACGACAAAGGAAGATCTCGCTTTGGCGCGTCTTCGTTTTCAAGATGGGAATTGTAGTAATGAAACACGGGTTGGTATTGGTTATGACTTGCACCGTGTTGAAATAGGTCGGCCGCTTATCCTCGGAGGTGTGAATATTCCCTCGGACTTCGGACTAAGCGGCCATTCGGATGCTGATGCTGTCTGTCATGCCGTCGTCGATGCGATGCTCGGGGCGGCTTCGTGTGGAGATATTGGTCAACACTTTCCGGATTCCGATGCTCAATGGGAGGGGATATCTAGCTTAGATTTAATGCAACGAACCCATGCACTGGTGTACAAGCAAGGTTTTATCGTAAGTAATGTTGATGTTGTAATCATTGCGGAACACCCAAAAATTGGGCCTTATGTTAAGGATATGAGGCTTAATCTCGCTAAGGTTCTAAGCGTTGAATTAACTCGCATCAATATCAAAGGAAAGACGAACGAAGGGGTTGATGCAGTCGGTCGTGGAGAGGCGATTGCCGTTCAAGCAGTCGCAATGCTTGAGAAGATGTCTGTCGATGTTGCAGCTTCCAGCGAAAATCCTGACCTTGAGTGAGTTTCAAGAAATACAATTATTGGCTTTTGGCAGCGTACAACTGTGTTGAAGCATCTACTTGAGTGTTTCTAGCATCGTCAGTGGGTTGACGTCATGCTTATTTACGGAATTAATGCGGTAACTGAAGCGTTGCGTGCTGGGCACGTCGTTTCCCTCAGTGTACTGGATAGCCAAACCTCAAGACTTTCACAGATCGTCAAGCTTGCTAATAAACAGGGGCTTTCGCCTGAACGTCTGAGCAAGGAAGAGCTGTCCCGTGCCGCAGGTCTGCATTCGCATCAGGGTGTTATTGCCCAGATTTCACGCTTGCAAGAAGTTGAGGTGCGGGACTTAATTGAAAAAGGAGTCTCCGTCCCTTTGTTGTTGGTGCTCGACGGTGTTGAAGATCCACAAAACTTTGGCGCAATCCTTCGCACCGCTGATGCAGCAGGTGTACAGGGTGTGATTCATCAAAAACGTCGCTCCTCATATATCGGTGCTGCGACGGCAAAGGTGTCAGCGGGTGCATTAGCTCATGTGCCGATCGCATCTGTAGTAAACATCGCACGGTCACTGCAGGAGTTGAAGGATCTCGGCGTCTGGACCGTTGGATTATCCGATGATGCGACACAACGGTACGATGCTCTCGATTTGACTCTACCAACAGCCATCGTTATGGGTGCGGAGGGGCGAGGACTTAGGCGTTTGGTGCGAGAGCGCTGTGATTGGCTTGTTTCTATTCCCATGGCCGGTAAATTAACGAGCCTAAATGTTTCGGTGGCAACTGGGGTTGCTTTGTTTGAGGCAGTGCGACAGCGGAGGGATGCAGATTCTCTTGTAATTAAAGGGAAAAAAGGAAAAATGAAGCGTACAAAGAACTAAAGGTTTCTGCTAAAGGTTTCTATTAATTGGGCTTGCGGGATGGAGAGGGACGTGCTAAAATTTTCGTTTTGTCTGGCTGGCGTAGCTCAGTCAGGTAGAGCAGCTGATTTGTAATCAGCCGGTCGGGGGTTCAAATCCCTTCGCCAGCTCCAAGACTCATCATTATTCCATACCTTGCAGATTTCATTGAATGCAGAGTCACAAGCAACGGTCGGTGTTAGAGGGGTTACGGAGAAAAGATTACGGCCGTTTGGAATATAGAGGAGTAGGCGAGGTTGCGGAGCGGTCAAACGCAACAGACTGTAAATCTGTCGGCCTAGTGCCTTCGGAGGTTCGAATCCTCCCCTCGCCACCAGGTTTTGGTCTGGTGCGTGAGAGGTAGGAATGGATGAAGTCGCGAGGTTTACGATTAGACAGGTGGGAGAAATTTGACCCGTGCGTGATGATGGCTTACGAATTAGTAGGTTGGCAAGGAGCGCGGGAGTAACTCAGTGGTAGAGTCACAGCCTTCCAAGCTGTTGGTCGCGGGTTCGATCCCCGTCTCCCGCTCCAACCTTGGTGGTGACCGGAGATATTTGGTGTTTCTTGGAAGTCGTTTTTTAGGGGTTGTTGGGCCGATGATCTCGAAGCCGATGTAGCTCAGTTGGCAGAGCGCGTCCTTGGTAAGGACGAGGTCACCGGTTCAATCCCGGTCATCGGCTCCAGAGTGAACGTGTGTTGTCGTAGGATGATGACTGAATAAGAACTTCGATTGTTATGTGGCAAACGCTGAATTGAGAAGGGTGGATTCGCGATGGCGAAGGAAAAATTTGATCGATCGAAACCGCACGTGAATATTGGAACGATTGGGCATATTGATCACGGAAAGACGACCTTAACAGCCGCGATAACAAAAGTGTTGTCGAAGTCTGATCAGAAAGTTGAATTTCGGTCATTTGACTCAATCGATAACGCGCCAGAAGAGAAAGAGCGGGGCATCACAATTGCAACGGCGCACGTCGAATATGAGACGGCGAACCGACACTACGCGCACGTTGATTGCCCAGGTCACGCGGATTACGTCAAGAATATGATTACGGGCGCAGCCCAGATGGATGGGGGAATTTTAGTTGTGGCGGCGACCGACGGACCGATGCCACAAACGCGCGAGCATATTCTATTGGCACGACAGGTTGGGGTTCCGTTTCTGGTGGTGTTCTTGAATAAAGTGGATGCTGTGGATGACCCGGAATTATTGGAACTAGTGGAGATGGAAGTTCGGGAATTGCTGTCTTCGTATGGTTTTCCTGGAGATGACATTCCGGTTATTCCAGGCTCGGCCCTTAAGGCGCTGGAAGCCGATGGAGACGAAGCGGCTGAGAAATCGGTGCTCGATTTAATGGCAGCAGTGGACGAATATATCCCAATACCAGAGCGGGATGTGGATAAGCCGTTTTTGATGCCGATTGAAGATGTATTTTCGATTTCTGGTCGTGGCACGGTGGTAACAGGTCGAGTTGACCGTGGAAAAGTGTTGGTCTCTGAGGAAATTGAGATTGTTGGGTTTACGGAAACGCAGAAGAAAGTCGTTACCGGAGTGGAGATGTTCAGGAAGCTGCTCGATGAAGGAGTAGCGGGCGACAATATTGGAGTTTTACTCCGTGGAACGGAGAAGGACGATGTTGAGCGCGGGCAGGTATTAGCGAAACCAGGTTCCATCACACCCCACACGAAGTTTAAGGGCGAAGTGTATGTACTCACAAAAGATGAGGGTGGGCGACACACGCCATTTTTCAATGGGTATCGCCCACAGTTTTATCTGCGGACGACGGATGTGACAGGAGTATCGACGTTACCGGAAGGTGTCGAAATGGTTATGCCTGGCGACAACGTGGCAGTAGAGGTGGAATTAATAACGCCAGTGGCCTTAGAGAAGGGAATGAATTTCGCCATCCGTGAAGGCGGACGCACAGTAGGGTCAGGGGTTATTAGCGAAATCGTCGAATAGTTGCTTTCCTGTGTAAATTAACCGGAAGGTAAAAGGTAAGGTATCTGGGATGCGGGAAATTGTCTCATTGGCATGCAACGAGTGTAAACGGCGTAACTACAGTACAACTAAGAACAAAAGAACCACATCCGAGAGGTTGGAAATTAAGAAATTTTGCCGTTGGTGCCGAACGCATACGGTCCATCGGGAAACGAAGTAAGTTGAGCCTTTGATCGTCTCCGACAACTTGAGATTTTGTTGCGATGTATTTGTCGGAGTTCGATGATCGTATTGTAGGCCAGTAGCTCAATTGGTAGAGCACCGGTCTCCAAAACCGGGGGCTGGGGGTTCGAGTCCCTCCTGGCCTGCCAATGAAATTGGAGAATTGGGTCGGGGTTTCTGAGATAGAACACGGGCGAAATATGAGCGATCAGAAACACGATTCGATGACCGTCGGCACATTTGGCTTGTGGGATCGATCTCGAACATTCCTCACGCAGGTTCGTAATGAGTTAGAACGGGTTACATGGCCGTCCAAGAAAGAAGTGTACGCAACAACTTTTGTCGTCGTGTGCACGTCAGTGTTCTTTGGCATCTATTTGTGGGGAATTGATTTAATTCTAAATGCGCTCGTTAGCTGGGTTTTTCAGAACTTTGGTGCAGCATGATGACCGACGTCAATACGAAGCAGTGGTATATCGTACACACCTATTCTGGATTTGAGAAAAAAGTGTCTGAATCGTTAGGTCAACGTGTACAAGCGTACGGACTTCAGGACGACATTGGTGAGGTGCTAATTCCTACTGAAGATGTTGTCGAAATGCGCGGTGGACGAAAGGTGGTAAGTTCCAAACGCTTTTTTCCTGGGTATATTTTAGTTGAAATGAATATGTCCGACGATGCTTGGCATGTAGTGAAGAATACCCCGAAAGTGACAGGGTTTGTCGGGGCAGGCGTGAAACCGACACCGCTCACGCGTGATGAGGTTGACCACATCCTTCAGCAGGTAACGATTGCGGCAGAAAAGCCTAAGCCGAAGTACATGTTTGATAAAGGTGATCAGGTTCGTATTAATGAAGGTCCTTTCACAAATTTTAATGGTCTTGTTGATGATGTGAATCTCGACAAAAACACCCTAAAGGTTATGGTTACAATTTTTGGTCGAGCGACACCGGTCGAGCTGGACTTCCTACAGGTCGAGAAACTGTAGTCGCATTTGGCAGTTGTTTAGTTAAAAGTCATTAGATATGGCAAAAAAAATATTAGCAATGGTGAAACTGCAAATCGCGGCAGGTAAGGCTACGCCCGCGCCACCAGTAGGCACTGCGCTTGGACCTCATGGCCTGAACATTATGGATTTTTGCAAGAACTTCAATGCAAAGACTGCTGGTCAAGAAGGATTAATTATTCCAGCTGTTGTGACGGTTTACGCTGATCGATCGTACAGTTTTATAACTAAGACTCCGCCGGCCGCGGTATTGCTTAAGGCTGCTGCCAATATTGCGAAGGGTTCAGGTGAACCCAATAAAACTAAAGTCGGCACTGTCAGTGCGAATGATGTGGCTGAAATTGCCAAGGTTAAGATGCCAGACTTAAACGCCGATTCACTGGAAGCTGCAATGAGGATTGTTGAAGGCACCGCTAGGTCGATGGGACTTGAGGTTAAGCCCTAATGGTTGGCCTTTAGGTGAATTCGAAGGCAGCTTGATTGGTATAGAGGACTCTAATGAAGCGTGGAAATAAGAAATTCGCTGCTGCTCTTGCGCAAATACCAGAAAAACCTCTTCAGTTGCAAGAGGCGATTCCCCTCGTGCAGAAGGTTCGGTATGCCAAGTTCGATGAAACCATCGAAATCGCTATGCGTCTTGGTGTAAATCCTAAACATGCTGACCAAATGGTACGCGGAACCGTTGTTTTGCCACATGGCCTTGGACGCAGCACCCGTGTTTTGGTAATTGCAACTGGGGAGAAGCAGAAGGAAGCGCAAGATGCTGGCGCTGATGTTGTTGGTGGCGAAGATATGGTTGAGAAGATTCAAGGCGGCTGGATGGATTTTGAAGCTGTGGTGGCTACTCCTGACATGATGCGCGCTGTGGGTAAGCTCGGTAAAGTGTTGGGGCCTAGGGGATTGATGCCGAATCCAAAAATTGGGACCGTGACATTTGAGGTGGGTAAGGCTGTCAAAGAAATAAAAGCTGGCAAGGTAGAGTTTCGTGTCGACAAAACCGGAATCATTCATGCGCCTATCGGGAAGTCATCATTTGCGACTGAGCAACTCATTGAGAATGCCCAAGCTCTGGTGACTAGTGTGGTTAAGGCCAAGCCCAGTGCAGCGAAGGGTAAATATTTGAAGAGCGTCACAGTAAGTTCAACGATGGGTCCTGGGGTTAAGGTGGATGAGGTGAGTGCGGAAGCAGTGCACGCTTAATGACGATGCGATGCATTTAGCTTCGAGCACAGGATTGAATTGATGGCAATTACGAGAGCAGAGAAGGACGTCGAGCGGCAACAACTGGAAGAGGTCTTTCAGGGAGCCGAGAGTGTTATTCTTATCGATTTTACTGGGCTGAATGTTCCAGCGGCTACCGAGCTAAGGCGTAAGGTGCGAGCTGCCGATGGACATTATCGTGTCGTCAAGAATACATTGGCCAAACGCGCTATTAAGGGTAGTGCGTTCGAGTTGTTGCATGATTCGTTCGAAGGAACGACTGCGGTTGCTTATTCAAAAAACGACCCAGCTCCACTGGCTAAGGTTCTGACAACCTTCGGGAAGACCGAACCGGCATTGAAAGTGAAAGTTGCAGTCGCGCAAGGCCGCAGTTATACGGCTGCCGAAGTTACCAAGTTGGCTGCTTTGCCAGGGAAAGAGGAACTGTATTCGCAATTACTATCTGTATTGCAAGCGCCGATGGTTCGATTGGTTACGACGCTGAAAGCGCCGTCGCGCGATCTTGTCAGTATTTTGTCGCAACTTAATACGAAGACTAAAGCGAAAGACGATTAATCAAAAGGGTCGCCGCGCTCTCGATGGCCGGCGAGGATTACCACGCGAGGAGAACAGAGAATGGCCGATGTGACGCAGGAAAAAGTGGTTGAGTATATCAAGGGGATTACAGTCATGGAGCTTTCAGAGCTCGTAAAGACCCTTGAAGAGGAGCTCGGTGTTTCCGCAGCAATGCCGGTCGCAATGCCTGGTGCTGCTGGTGCCGCAGCGGGTAGTTCTGAGGCGGCAGCGGAACAAACCGAATTTAGCGTCATGCTTACCGATATTGGGGCTAAAAAGATTAACGTTATTAAGGCGGTGCGAGAGGTAACAAGTCTTGGACTTAAAGAAGCCAAGGATCTCGTAGAGAGTGCGCCGTCGGCGATTAAGGAATCAATTCCTAAGGACGAAGCCGAGTCTATCAAAAAGAAATTTGAGGAAGTAGGCGCGAAGGTCGAGATTAAGTAGGGGTGTCCAGTCAGATGTCGCGCTGTCGAGTTGTTGCTGTGGCTCTCGTGAAGGAGGGCGCCAGTTTACGATCACGCTGGAAGCGTGCTCTGTCAGGATCTTGGATCTAATTTTTGACCAGTCCGATCCAGTGATCGGAGTTTGGATAAATTAAGCATGTACAGCCTGCCGAAAAATGTATATCGTGAGCGTATTAATTTTTCAAAGATTAAGACAACTATTCCAATACCGAATCTGATTGAAATCCAGAGAAAGTCGTACTCGCGTTTTCTGCAGATGGGTCAGTTACCTAGCGAGCGAGAGGACGCAGGGTTGCAGTCAGTCTTTAAGTCTGTTTTCCCGATTAGTGACTTTCGCGAGAACTCCTCTTTAGAGTTTATTGAATATTCGATTGGCAACTGGGAGTGTAAGTGCGGGAAGATTAGCGGCCTTCACCATCTTCGCATGCCATGCGCAGGCTGCGGTACGGTCATAACTACTGATCCTTTTGGTGATCATGAAATCGTCTGTTCGGCTTGTGGCCATACGAACATTGCCCAGGGTGACGTGTGTGATGTCTGTGCCAACACAGTCACACTAAAAGTTAAGTACGATGTTGACGAATGCCAAGAGCGGGGCATGACCTATGCAGTTCCGCTGAAGGTGACTATCCGTCTTATCGTTTGGGACAAAGATGTTGAGACCGGAGTTAAAACAATCCACGACATCAAAGAACAGGAGGTCTATTTCGGGGATGTCCCGTTGATGACCGAGAACGGCACCTTCATTATTAATGGCACGGAGCGAGTGATTGTCTCGCAGCTGCATCGTTCTCCCGGTGCATTTTTTCACTCCGAAGATAAGTCAACGTTCATCGGCCAGATTATTCCTTATCGTGGTTCGTGGGTAGAGTTCGAATATGACGCGAAGAATCTGCTGTACGTTCGTATTGACCGCAAGCGAAAATTCCTCGCAACTGTTTTTCTCCGAGCACTGGGTCTCCGGAGCATGGATGAAATTATTCGGTTGTTCTACTCGGTAAGTTCTCTACGTATACAACAAGGCACTCTTCACTGGCAGGTTAATGAAAATCTTTTAGGGCGAAGTGCTGGAGCCACGATCACGGTGCCTGGCACTGAAGTATCGGTGAAGGCAGGCAAGAAGATTACGAAGACACTTTTGCAGGCTTTGGTTGAGGCTGGAATCGAGGAAGTTGAGGTTTCAGATGCTGAACTTGAGGGCGCTTATTCTGCTACTGATGTAGTCGATCCATCAACTGGAGAGGTGATTCTTGAAGCTAACGAAGAGATGACACCTCGTGTAGTTGCGATGGCTCAGGAAAGAGGTGTAACCAACCTTGAGATCTTTTTCCCAGAGTCTGATGAGATCGGATCGGTTCTGTCTCAGAGTTTGAGAAAAGATGCGATTCGCACCCATGAAGAAGCACTCATTGAGATCTACCGTCGGATGCGACCCGGGGACCCTCCTACGCTTGAGAGTTCTCGCACGCTGTTTGAAAACATGTTCTTTAATGCCCAAAAGTACGATTTCTCTCGTGTGGGGCGATTGAAGCTGAACACAAAATTAGGAGTCGATACATCACTAGATGAAAAGGTTTTGCGTCCAGTAGATTTTTTCCAAGTCATTAAATACCTCCTCCAACTTAAACGTAACCCGGCGAATGTAGATGACATTGATCATCTAGGTAATAGGCGGGTTCGTTCGGTGGGTGAGTTACTCGAAAATCAATTCCGCATTGGGCTTGTACGTATGGAACGTGCCATTAAAGAAAAGATGTCGGTTTATCAGGAAATGGCAACGGCAATGCCACACGATTTAATTAATGCGAAACCAGTGATGGCTGCAATTCGTGAGTTTTTCGGATCCTCGCAACTCTCTCAATTCATGGATCAAACAAATCCGTTATCTGAAATTACGCATAAGCGTCGTTTGTCGGCACTTGGCCCAGGTGGTTTGTCTCGAGAGCGAGCCGGCTTTGAGGTTCGCGATGTGCATCCAACGCATTATGGTCGTATTTGTCCGATTGAAACGCCAGAGGGGCCCAACATTGGCTTAATTTCCTCGCTTTCGAGCTACGCCAGAATCAACGAGTTCGGTTTTATCGAGTCGCCATACCGTCGTGTTCGGGATGGTCGCGTACATGAATCCGTGGTGATCGTAAATGCGGGTAGTACCAAGTTTAAGATCGGCGATGTTGTCGAAGTGGAAGATGTGCTCGAAGAAAACAATACTGCTAAGTCTCGGAAGAAGCGTGGTGCGGATTTTGAGCCTCATTCCTTTTATCTGTCGGCTTGGGAAGAAGATCGTTATGTGATCGCGCAAGCAAATTCTGGCGTTGACGAATCCGGTAGTCTAATCGATGAACGTGTAAATGCCCGTCAAGCAGGGGATTTCGTTCTCGCACCGCGTGAAAAGATTGAATACATTGACGTCTCGCCTAAACAACTAGTCTCAGTTGCGGCATCACTAATACCGTTTCTCGAAAACGATGATGCGAATCGGGCTTTAATGGGCTCAAACATGCAGCGGCAAGCTGTTCCGTTGTTACGTGCCCGCGCACCTTTTGTGGGGACTGGTATGGAGTACATTACCGCCCGAGATTCAGGGTCAGTCGTGAGCGCTAAGCGTTCCGGGACAGTTGACTATGTTGATTCGAAGCGTCTGGTTGTCCGAGTCGATGGGCACGGTGATACATCTGAGGATATGGGAGCGGATATTTATAATCTGACCAAGTTTAAACGTTCAAATCAGAATACCTGCATTAATCAAAAGCCTATTGCTCGAGTAGGTCAGCATGTTGATAAAGGCCAAGTGTTGGCCGATGGTCCTTGTACTGAACTCGGTGAATTAGCATTAGGTCGTAATGTTCTGGTCGCGTTCATGCCTTGGCGTGGCTATAACTTTGAGGATGCAGTCCTCGTGTCAGAACGAATGGTGAAAGAGGACTACTACACGTCTATCCACGTAGAAGAGTTTGATGTTGAAGCGAGAGACACCAAATTAGGTCCCGAGGAGATTACACGAGATATCCCTAACGTATCAGAGGGATTCTTAAATGATCTCGATGAAAGTGGAATTATTCGCATTGGTGCCCCTGTCAAACCGGGTGACATTTTAGCCGGTAAGGTAACACCGAAGGGTGAGACTCAACTGACACCTGAGGAAAAACTACTCCGCGCCATCTTTGGTGAAAAGGCTGGCGACGTTCGAGATGCTTCTTTGACCTGTCCTCCAGGTATCGAGGGTATCGTTGTAGGCGTAAAGATTTTTTCAAGAAAAGGCATAGAAAAAGACGAGCGTGCGAAAGCGATTGAGACTGAAGATCTCGAAGTCTTGGAAAAGAATTTGCAGGATGAAATTCGTATCCTACATGACGAGGTAAAAAAGCGGATTATCCATATGCTCCCTGGGCAGGTCCTCGATGCGGATTTGTTCGACGAATTTGGCCGCGAAAGCCTTTTGTCTCAAGGCGTAACTTTAACCCCGGAACTTCTTCTCGATTTACCATACGAAGCGATTGCTCGTATGAAAATTAATTTTGATGATGTAAAGCTTGAAGAAGGTCTACGAGCTCTTAAGGAGCGAACCGGCAGTCAAGTTGAGGTTACTCAGCACCTGTTTGAGGAAAAGCGTGAGAAAATTCGTCGTGGAGATGAATTACCACCTGGTGTAATCAAGCTCGTCAAGGTATACGTTGCGATGAAGCGCAAGCTTTCCGTTGGTGACAAGATGGCTGGGCGGCATGGTAACAAAGGTGTTATAGCGAGAATCCTACCCGAGGAGGACATGCCCTATTTGCCTGACGGCACGCCTGTTGAAATTGTATTAAATCCATTGGGCGTACCTTCAAGGATGAACGTTGGGCAGGTTTTGGAGACCCACCTTGGCTGGGCTGCGCATGCTCTGGGCTTATATTTTTCGACACCAGTGTTTGACGGTGCGACGGAAAGCGAAATTAAGGGCTGGCTTGACCAAGCTGGCTTACCAAAAAGTGGAAAGACTGAGTTGTTCGACGGTATGACTGGCCAAGCGTTTGAACAAGACGTTACGGTTGGCTATATCTACATGCTTAAATTGTCCCATTTAGTCGATGACAAGATCCATGCACGGTCGATTGGACCTTACTCATTAGTTACTCAACAACCGCTTGGTGGTAAGGCACAGTTCGGCGGGCAAAGATTTGGAGAGATGGAAGTTTGGGCATTGGAGGCGTACGGTGCTGCCCACATTCTACAGGAGTTGTTAACTGCAAAGTCTGACGATGTTATAGGGCGAGCAAAGATTTACGAAGCGATTGTGAAGGATGATGCTTCGTTTACTCCTGGGTTGCCTGAGTCATTTAACGTGTTGGTTCGGGAATTACAAGCGCTTTGTCTCGACATTGAACTTGTTAAGAAGAAACCCAAGGTGATTGAAGTAAACCCAGAACCGGTGTTAGAAGAAGTTTAGTCTGTATCTATAAAGGATAAAGATTCCATGAGACCAAGTTTCAACGAGCGTAGTTCGTTGACCACTGATTTCGACGCGATTCGAATCAGCCTAGCGTCGCCCGAGCGGATTCTCGCCTGGTCGCACGGTGAAGTTACCAAGCCAGAGACCATTAATTATCGGACATTTAAGCCGGAGCGTGACGGCTTGTTCTGTGCCAAGGTGTTCGGTCCAGTTACTGACTGGGAATGCTTGTGTGGGAAGTATAAGCGGATGAAACACCGTGGTGTGATCTGTGACAAGTGTGGGGTTGAGGTCACGCAAGCGAAAGTTCGCCGGGAGCGGTTAGGACATGTGACCTTGGCAACACCAGTAAGTCATGTATGGTTTTTCAAGGGTCTTCCCAGTCGAATCGGACATTTACTCGACATCACACTTCGTGACTTGGAGCGCATTCTGTATTTCGAAGCCTACGTGGTGGTAGATCCCGGTAGCGCCGATCTGAAGCAGAACCAACTCCTCACTGAAGAGCAATTCCGAAAAGTGAAGGAAGAATTTGGTACAAAGTTTAAGGCTCAGATGGGCGCTGAGGCTATTAAGGAATTACTAAAACGAGTTGATATTGAGGAGTTGGCTGTCGAGTTGCGTCAGAAAATGCGAACAGAAACTTCTGTGCAAAAGAAATTGAAGTTCGCGAAGCGCTTGCGAGTTGTGGATTCCTTTCGCAAGTCGACAAACAAGCCTGAATGGATGATCTTGGATGTGATTCCGGTAATTCCACCTGAATTGCGCCCGCTGGTGCCACTCGACGGTGGCCGCTTTGCGACATCCGATTTGAATGATTTATATCGAAGAGTGATTAATCGGAACAATCGTCTCAAGAAACTGATGGATCTTAAGGCTCCAGATGTCATTGTGCGGAATGAGAAGAGGATGTTGCAGGAGGCGGTGGACGCATTATTTGACAATGGTCGCCGTGGTCGAGTGCTGCGCGGTGCTAATAATCGACCTTTGAAATCGCTCTCCGACACCTTAAAAGGGAAACAAGGTCGTTTCCGCCAGAACCTGCTCGGCAAACGAGTGGATTATTCAGGTCGCTCAGTCATTGTAGTAGGACCTGAATTGAAGTTGCACCAGTGTGGTTTGCCTAAAAAGATGGCGCTGGAACTCTTTAAGCCGTTTATATACAACAAACTTGAAGAGCGTGGAGTTATTACGACGATCAAGCAAGCTAAGGAATTGGTGGAGCAACAAGGTGCTGAGGTGTGGGATGTTCTTGACGAAGTTATTCGCGAGCATCCAGTGCTGCTGAATCGTGCTCCAACTCTCCATCGGCTCGGTATTCAGGCGTTCGAACCGGTCTTGGTTGAAGGGAAGGCAATTCGGATTCATCCACTTGTTTGTACTGCTTTTAACGCTGACTTTGATGGCGACCAGATGGCTGTGCATATTCCACTGGCTCCAGAAGCACAGATTGAGGCGTCAGTATTGATGATGGCTTCAAGGAACATATTGAACCCATCGAATGGATCTCCTATTGCGGTGCCTTCACAGGACATTGTATTGGGATGTTATTACCTGACGAAGTCCAAGGCTGGTGCTAAGGGCGAAGGTAGGGTGTTTGGGAATTTCGACGACGTGCAGTTGGCACTAGAAGCGGGTGAATTAGAAACCTTGACGCCTATCCGACTCCGTATTTCTGGAGAATTACTTGATCTGACGGTGTCGAGAGATGACCAGGACGTAATTCACTCCGAAGTGCAACAGGTTGACAAGAAAATCATTAGTACGACGGTCGGCCGTGTGTTGTTTAATAATGCGCTACCTGCGGAGTTCCCGTTCGTCAATGGACTCTTAAAGAAGAAGGGATTGCAGTTACTAGTTCAGTATGGATATCGTCGATTTGGGTTAGAAAATACCGTGACGATGTTAGACGGTTTGAAGAATCTCGGATTCCTAAGTGCTACCCAGTCTGGCTTGTCGATAGGTATCGATGACTTGATTATACCGTCTGTAAAAGTTGACTTGGTTAATGGAGCGAAAGAGGATGTCATTAAAGTTGAACAGCAGTATCAGGACGGCGCGATTACTAACGGCGAGCGCTACAACAAGGTCATCGCGATCTGGTCAGATGTGACTGAACGCATCGCCGATGCGATGTTCTCTGAAATGGAGGATCTTGATCACGCTGGTCGCAATTTTAACCCAGTTTATATTATGGCTGATTCCGGCGCCCGCGGGAGTAAGCAACAAATTCGACAATTGGCCGGAATGCGTGGGTTGATGGCCAAGCCTTCAGGTGAAATTATTGAAACACCCATTACGTCAAATTTCCGAGAAGGACTAACTGTGCTCCAGTACTTCATTTCGACACATGGTGCTCGGAAAGGATTGGCTGATACTGCATTGAAGACAGCTGATTCGGGATATCTGACTCGCCGACTAGTCGACGTGGCTCAGGATGTCATCATCTCTCAAGACGATTGTGGAACGTTGGATGGGATTGATGCCAAAGCGATTGTTGAGAGTGGCGAGATTATCGAACCACTTCGCGATCGTATCGTTGGACGAACTACCCTAGAGCAGATTACAGATCCATTTACGAATGCGGCAATTATTGCAGCAAACGAGGAAATTACTGACGAGTTGTCGTCAGAAATTCAGGATTCTGGTATCGAACGGGTCAGAATCCGGTCAGTTTTGACTTGTGCAGCTCGACGCGGAGTTTGTGCTAAGTGCTACGGTCGTGATTTGTCCACTGGAAGTTTGGTAGAACGTGGGCTTGCTGTCGGTGTTATTGCAGCACAGTCGATAGGAGAACCTGGTACGCAGCTCACAATGAGAACGTTCCACATCGGTGGTACGGCGTCTCGTGTATCTGCGCAGTCAACGCTTGAAGCAAAGCATGTGGGCACGGTGCGTTTTGAAGGCTTACAGGTCGTTGAAGGCGTTGGTAATGTGTTGGTTGTTATGAATCGGAGTGGGTCGATTGTTATTCAGGATATTAAGGGGCGTGATCGCGAACGATATTCTGTTGTGTATGGTGCTCATCTTCGAGTTACTGATGGTCAACAGGTGGAGCAGGATCAAGTGCTTGTTGAGTGGGATCCTTACACGTTTTCAATCGTTACGGAAAAGGCAGGGTCTGTTCGATTCAAGGATATTGTACAAGGTATAACCGTGCACGAGGAGGTCGACGAGGTCACAGGTCTTTCACGACTGATTATTGTCGATTCTCCAGACGAAAAAAAGCAGCCTACTGTGGAGATACGTGGGGAAGATGGAAAAGTTTTGCGGAAGTACCACATGCCATCCCATGCACATCTTATGGTTAGCGAGAGTGAGCAAGTGTCTGCGGGAGACGTGCTGGCAAAAATACCTAGAGAAACAACTAAGACCAAGGACATCACAGGTGGTCTACCACGGGTCGTTGAGTTGTTCGAAGCACGGAAACCACGAGAGACCGCTGTGATCAGTGAGATTGACGGGACTGTTAAGCATGGCGGTATCGTCAAGGGTCTACGTAAGATTATTATTGTCCCAGATGAATCGGGCGCAGAAAATCGCGAGTACTTGCTGCCTCGTGGTGTTCACATCAACGTTCAAGAGAGTGATCGTGTTCGTGCGGGCGAGGCTTTAATGGATGGTCCCAGTAATCCTCATGACATCTTAAGTGTACTTGGAGAAAAAGCCCTGCAAGGATACTTGGTTAACGAAATCCAGGAAGTATACAGGCTGCAGGGTGTCAATATTAATGATAAACACATTGAGGTTGTCGTGCGACAGATGATGCGCTGGGTTCGTATTGAGGAAGTAGGCGACACTGAATTCCTCATTGATGAACAGGTGGATCGAATCCGTTTCATGGAAGAGAACGAGCGTGTGATGAAGGACAGTGGAAGACCTGCTACGGGTCGTCCATTACTGCTAGGTATTACGAAGGCCTCACTTTCGACCGACTCTTTTATTTCAGCTGCATCATTTCAGGAAACGACGCGTGTTTTAACTGAAGCATCGATTTCTGGTCGCGTTGATAATTTGCGTGGTTTGAAAGAGAACGTAACTATGGGACGTTTAATTCCGGCTGGAACTGGCTTCGACTATTATCGGAAGGTTCGGATTCAACCGGATGAGCCACCACCACCGCCACCGATTCTAGATGATATGTCATTCGAAGGTGAGGTGGACTATCAAGTGAACCCAGATGAAGCGATAGAAGTCGATAGTCCCAAGAATCAAAGTTAGCCCTTTTGGTTACTAGGGTTCTAAGAGTGGCGAGACTTGTTACGACTTGGCTTAGAGGGACTCTTATCCATAGCTATTTATAAGAGTTTTGTTGGTTCCGACTCAGGTTGAAGCCCACAACCTCTACCTCAGCATTGCATGTGCCAAGAAAATTGTGATATTCTCGTAAGGTTTTGGTGGAGCCAGGATACCCTATCTGGCTAAATTCTGTCCTGAGAAGGGCTGCCTAAGCTGTTCCAGCCTTTCTTTCGAAAAACGGCCCCTCGGTGTATTTCCACAAAGGGAGCCCCGTACGACGCGAAAACACGATATAGGGTAATCGCGTTTCCAGGTGCCAAATCGGTCGTTCCGCCGTTTATCGGAGCGCTTAATTTTTAGGCCTGGAGCATAATTTTCGCCGGGTGATCTTGCTGGTCTAGATCCGGTACCTGGTGGTACCGAAACTATGCGTAAGATCCGGCTATGGAGTGTTTGTGCCAACGATTAGCCAACTCGTCCGTCGTGGTCGAAAACGGATCATAACGAAAAGCAAAAGCCCTGCTCTTCAAGAAAGTCCTCAGAAGCGTGGCGTTTGCGTTCGTGTGTTCACGCAGACCCCGAAAAAGCCAAATTCAGCACTTCGCAAAGTAGCACGCGTACGATTAACGAATGGGCTTGAGGTTACGTCGTACATTCCTGGTGTTGGACACAACCTTCAAGAGCACTCTCTTGTTTTAATCCGCGGAGGTCGCATTAAGGATTTGCCTGGCGTTCGATATCACGTGGTTCGAGGAACGTTAGACGCTGTGGGTGTGCAAGGGCGGAAACAATCACGATCGAAGTACGGTGCGAAACGACCTAAGGCGTGAAGGTGCCAACTAGTTAACGTAACACGGTTCTAGATTTGAGATAAGGATTGACCTATGCCACGTAGGCGAGAGGTTCCCAAACGCGAGGCTCCACCGGATCCTGTATTTAACAGTACGTTAATTACCAAATTTCTTCGAACGATCATGTTGAGCGGGAAACGAAGTACCGCAGAAGGAATTCTCTACGGGAGTTTGGACATTATTAAAGAGCGAACGGGCGACGACCCTTTAAAGGTGTTTAAGAAAGCCATCGATAACGTGAGACCAACACTTGAAGTCAAATCTCGTCGAGTTGGTGGATCGAATTATCAGGTGCCAATTGAGGTCAGTCCGAATCGCAGATTGTCGCTTAGTATTCGCTGGTTAGTTAATTATGCCAGGCAGCGCGCTGATGGCAGAACTATGAAAGAAAAGCTTGCCAACGAATTACTTGACGCTTCGAATTTGCGGGGTTCATCGGTCAAGAAGCGAGAGGATACACATCGGATGGCTGAGGCTAATAAGGCCTTCGCACACTTCCGATGGTAGGACTTCCTTTATTTAGATATCGGTCAAAGAAGACGTAATGCCTAGGCTTATTCCAATCGATAGAACACGAAATATTGGCATTATGGCGCACATCGATGCGGGTAAGACTACTACGACTGAACGCATTTTGTTCTACACAGGAATCACCTACAAAATCGGTGAGGTGCATGACGGAACGGCTGTTATGGACTGGATGGAACAGGAACAAGAGCGCGGCATTACGATTACCTCGGCTGCAACGACAAGTATGTGGCGGGACCACCGCATTAACATCATCGATACACCTGGACATGTCGATTTTACTGCTGAAGTTGAACGGTCACTGCGTGTCCTTGATGGCGCTGTTGCTGTTTTCGATGCGGTTGCTGGAGTTGAACCGCAGTCTGAAACGGTCTGGAGACAGGCAGACAAGTATCGGGTTCCGCGTATCTGTTTTGTCAATAAGATGGACCGGACCGGAGCCGATTTCGAGCGCACTCTTGAACAAGTCGCTTCAAAATTACAGGGAAATCCGGTGGCCGTACAATTACCGATGACTTCTGGAGATGACTTCATCGGAGTTATCGATCTTATTCGTATGAAAGCTATTCGATATCATGATGAGACGTTAGGCGCGGATTACAGCGTCGAAGAGATACCCAGTGCTTACAACAGTAAGGTCGAAACATTTCGCGAGCGTCTCATTGAAGCGGTTAGTGAGTCCGACGACGCATTATTGACGAAATACCTTCAGGGTGACGAAATCTCGCCTGACGAAATTATTAATGCATTGAGAAAACGTGTGGTGGATTCGGTGCGTAATGAGCAGGCACCATGCGTACCAGTGTTATGTGGTTCAGCGTTTAAGAATAAGGGAGTTCAGCCGCTTCTTGACGGCATCGTGGATTACTTGCCGTCTCCGGCCGATATTCCTGCTGTCATCGGGCTCGAGCCGCACAGTGCTGAGGAAATAGCGTTAGAGCGTCCAGCCTCGGACAAAGCTCCATTTTCGGCCTTAGCATTCAAGGTTGCTACGGATCCGTATGTTGGGCAGTTGACTTACGTTCGGGTCTATTCTGGTGTGATGGCATCTGGTTCTTCAGTTTACAACCCAACGAAAGATCGAAGTGAGCGCATTGGTCGTCTCCTGAAGATGCACGCGAACAAACGAGAGGAAATTAAGGCAGTTTATGCCGGTGACATTGCAGCAGCTGTAGGGCTCAAGAGCGTGGGAACGGGTGACACGATTTGCGATAAGCAGGATCCGATTGTGCTTGAATCAATGGACTTTCCAGACCCTGTGATATCCCTCGCCATCGAACCGCAAACACGTGAAGATCAAGAGAAGCTTGGCCAAGGCATAGGAAAATTAACTGCCGAGGATCCGACGTTTCGGGTTCGCTCGGACGACGAGACCGGACAAGTTGTCATTTCCGGAATGGGGGAATTGCATCTTGAGATCATCGTAGATCGGTTAAAGCGTGAATTTGGTGTGACTGCTAGTGTTGGTCGACCTCAAGTGGCTTACAAGGAGACACTTACGAAACCTGCGGAAGGTGAGGGGCGGTACGTGAAGCAATCAGGCGGTCGAGGTCAGTATGGCCACGCCAAGATTCGTATCGCACCTTGCGACAATGGTGGAGGATTTGAGTTTGTAAATGAAATTCATGGGGGCTCGATTCCTAGGGAGTATATCAAGCCGGTCGAGCAAGGCATTCGTGAGGCCATGACGACAGGAGTCTTGGCTGGCTATCCTATCGACAATGTGAAGGTGTCTCTCTATGACGGCTCTTTTCATAATGTTGACTCCTCAGAGGTTGCTTTTAAGGTCGCTGGATCCATGGCTTTTCGTGATGCGGCCAAAGCTGCCGGGCCTGTCTTACTGGAACCGGTTATGCGGGTTGAAGTCGTGGTGCCAGAGGAAAATATGGGCGACGTGGTGGGTAATTTGAAAGGGCGTCGTGGACAGGTCCAATCTTTAGAGGCGCGAGGAGGCACACAGTTAGTGAATGCCCACGTACCGCTGTCGGAGATGTTTGGATATGCGACTGACCTTCGATCTCGCACACAAGGGCGCGCCACCTTCAGTATGCATTTTCATCAATATGAACAAGCGCCTCGGAGTGTTAGCGAAGAGATTATTGCAAGAGTAGGTGGAAAGTAAGCGATTGATGTTAAGAGGCACAAAAAATGGTTGCATTTAATGACAAGATTCGGATTCGGTTAAAAGCATACGATCATCGTTTACTCGATAAATCTACGACCGAGATTGTGGATACAGCGAAACGCACGGGTACAGAGTTGGCAGGCCCAATCCCACTTCCGACAGAAAAAAATAAGTGGACGGTGCTGCGGTCTCCACACGTTGATAAGAAATCGCGTGAGCAGTTTGAGATTAGGACCCATAAGCGGTTGATTGACATTTTTGAGCCTACCTCGCAGACAGTTGACGCGTTGATGAAGCTCGATTTGCCAGCAGGCGTAGATGTAGAAATTAAGGCGTTTGGTAAGGAGCACAAGTAATTTCAAGTGAGAGTCACTATGGTGACGGGAATTATTGGTAAGAAAATCGGCATGACTCAGTTGTTTGGTGATGGTGGTGTGGTTCATCCTGCCACTGTCATTAAGGCTGGCCCTTGTGTTGTCGTGCAAGCGAAGACCACCGCACGCGATGGCTATGAAGCAGTGCAACTTGGTTTAGTTGAGGATGGGAAGAAGCCAAGAGTCACGAAAGCTGTCGAGGGGACTTACAAGAAGGCCAAAGTCTCGCCGACTCGTATTAGGCGTGAAGTCGCGATTGATTCCAGCGATGAATCTCCAAAGCCTGGAGATCAAGTACTTGTTTCGATTTTTGAGAGCGGTGACCGCGTGGATGTGATTGGAACCAGTCGCGGTAAAGGTTTTCAGGGCGTCATGAAACGCCATGGCTTTGGTGGTGGTCGCGCTACACACGGGTCTATGTTTCACCGTGCGCCTGGTTCGATCGGTCAGTCGTCTTATCCCTCACGTGTCATTAAAGGGATGAAAGGACCTGGTCGCATGGGTGGTCAGCGCGTGACCGTGCAAGGTTTGCAAGTTCTTCAGGTTGATACAGAGAACAATCTTTTGATTGTTGGTGGTTCGATACCAGGCGCGCCTGGTACATACATCATTGTGCGAAAGGCTGCAGTTCTGAAACCTGTGCGGGTTTCACAGGTAGAGGAACCGAAGAAGAAATAGTAGGCGAGGCTCGAGATGATGACTCTTGATGTTGTGAACGATCAGAATGAGAAGGTGGATTCACTCGATCTCGATTCGACCGTGTTTGGCGGTGTCGTGAATACCGGTTTGATTTGGGAATCAGTCGTGCATCAAAATGCCTCAGAACGCAGTGGCACGGCTACAACTAAAACTCGTGGCAAGGTGCGTGGCAGTGGCAAAAAACCTTGGCGTCAGAAAGGCACAGGGCGTGCACGTGTTGGCTCTGTCCGCAACCCAATATGGAGATCAGGTGGGACGGTTTTCGGGCCAACTCCTCGTGATTACGGTTATGCCTTGCCCCATAAGATGAAACTGGGTGCGCTTCAGGCCGCTTTGAAACAACAGATTGCTACTAATAGTTTGATTGTCGTGGATCGGTTAGCAATTGAAGAAGCTAAGACGAAGGTGGCTGTCGAGTTTTTGACGCGTCTAAATGCACTAGAGGGCACACTGTTGGTGGATGTCAAGTTTGAAGCAAGTTTAGTATTGGCGGTTAGAAATCTTCCAGGTGTTGACGTGCGAAGAGTAGTTGAACTCACGGCGCGAGATGTTCTGGGCGCCAGACAAGTTATTGCCACCCGGTCAGCCATCGAGCGTTTGCAAGAGGTGCTTGGGCGATGAAGTTAACTGAGGTTATTCGTCGTCCACTGATTACTGAGAAGACTAATATCTTGCGTGAAGATGGTCGAACACTTGTTTTTCAAGTGGCAGTTGAGGCGACGAAAATTGAAATTAAGCACGCTGTAGAAAAATTGTTTGAAACGAAAGTTGCGACTGTTCGGACCGCTATTGTTCACGGTAAAACAAAGCGGCAGGGGCGCTTCGTTGGGCAACGTCCGGATTGGAAGAAAGCCTACGTGCGGCTCCGCGAAGGCACCAAGATGCCTGAATTTCTTGAAGGCGCCTAGGTGATCGAAGTCTGTGCAGTGGTGACACGAAAATTTTGATGCTGAACCAATAAATGGTTAAGGAACATGCCCATTCGTAAATACAAGCCCACATCGCCCGGCCGACGTTTTCAGACAGTGCAGGTCTTTGATGACATCACGGCGACGAAGCCCCATAAACCATTGACGGAGCCACTCCGTCGATCTGGAGGTCGTAATAATGCTGGTCATTTGACCGTGTGGTGGCGTGGGGGTGGGCATAAACGTCTCTACCGTGTGATTGACTTTAAAAGATCTAAGCGTGATATACCGGCGAAGGTGTTGACTATTGAATACGATCCAAATCGGTCTGCCCGGATCGCCCTGGTCGCTTATGCAGATGGTGAGAAGTGTTACATATTGCAGCCGGTCGGAATTAAGGTCGGCGATACGATTATTGCTGGTGACCATGTTGATATCTTGCCAGGCAATGCTTTACCGTTGAAAAATATTCCTCTTGGCACAATGGTCCATAATGTCGAGCTCAGACCAGGTAAGGGTGGACAGATTGCTCGGAGTGCAGGTTCAGCTGTGCAAGTTGTAGCGAAGGAGGGTGACTACGTATCCGTCAAGATGCCTTCTGGTGAGGTACGGAGAATACATCGACAGTGCGTAGCTACGATTGGTCAGGTAGGGAATCTTGAATTTGAAAATGTTTCTGATGGCAAGGCCGGTCGGAGCCGTTGGCGTGGTAAACGTCCCCATGTTCGTGGCGTGGCCATGAATCCGGTTGACCATCCACTAGGTGGTGGAGAGGGTAAGGCCGCTGGTGGCCGGCATCCGGTATCGCCTTGGGGTATGCCGACTAAGGGTTACAAAACGCGGAATAATAAGTCTACTGATCGGTTTATCGTACAACGTAGGTCTAAGCGGAGATCTCGTTAGTCTTGGAAGGTTAAGCATGGGTAGATCGCTAAAAAAAGGGCCGTTCGTTGAGTTGTCGCTGTTAGAAAAGATCGAGATCATGAATCGTGGTGGTGAAAAGAAGGTGATTAAAACGTGGTCACGTCGATCGACTGTTCTCCCAGAAATGGTGAGTCATACGATGGCAGTGCATAACGGACGCAAGTTTATTCCTGTATATGTGACGGAGAATATGGTCGGACACAAACTTGGAGAGTTTGCCCCGACTAGGCACTTTCGAGGACACACGACAAAAAGCGAGAAAGCTGCCTCCGTGGCTTCCGCACCGTCCAGCGCAGGAAGTAGCGCAGGAAGTAGTGATAAGACTCCGACTCCAACAGCGAGTAGCTAAATTATGGTCGAAGCACATGCAACTGCTCGGTATGTCCGTACGTCAGCACAGAAGGCTAAATTAGTGCTCGATATTATTAGAGGGCGAGATGTGAATTCTGCGCTAACAACTTTGAAGTTTGCCAGAAAAAGTGTCGCGCGAGATATTGAGAAGGTTTTGAGATCGGCAATTGCTAATGCTCAACAGCAAGACGGCTTTACGGGTGATATTGATCGATTGTACGTGTCATCCTGTCACGCTAATCAGGGCCCAGGCATGAAACGTGTTCGTCCAGCGCCAATGGGACGAGCATTTCGAGTGGTGAAGCGCACAGCTCATCTAACAGTCCGAGTAGCTGAACGTGAAGTGTTACCGACGAAGAAAAGGGCTTTAAAGAAAAATGACAGTACGGACGACGCTTGAGGCGATGCGCCATGACTGGATGTGAGGACAAATAATGGGTCAAAAAGTACACCCGTACGGTTTTCGGCTTGGCTTTAATAAGACCTGGCGCTCTCGATGGTACGCAGATCGCGATTATGCGAAGCTCTTGCATGAAGATCTAAGCCTGAAGAAAGATCTGAAAGAGAGATTTTCGCATGCAGGCGTGTCCAAGATTGAAATCGAGCGCGCCGCTAACAAGTTGAAGATCGACATTCATACATCCAGGCCTGGAATCATTATTGGGCGTAAGGGAACGGAAGTCGATAAACTCAAGACTGAGATCCAGAAGCGGACGAATAGGGAAGTGTTTATTAATATTCAGGAAATTCAAAAACCTGAGTTAGACGCCCAACTGATTGGTGAATCAATCGCTCTCCAGTTGGAGAAGCGAGTTGCCTTCCGTAGGGCGATGAGAAAAGCTGTTGAAGCCGCACTACGATTTGGTGCACGCGGCATTAAAGTCCGTGTCGCTGGACGACTAAACGGTGCCGAAATAGCTCGGTCAGAATGGTATCTGCATGGACAGCTACCACTACAGACCTTGCGTGCAGACATCGACTATGGCTTTGCTGAAGCTCGTACGACTTATGGTCGTATTGGAGTGAAAGTGTGGATGTACAAAGGAGAGCGACTGCAGCCTTTGATTGGTCGTGAGGAAGATTACCGGATGCCGGGCAGGCCGGCTCGGAGATAGCGTGATGTGTGGTAAGGGGTAAGCAATCATGTTAATGCCGAAAAAGGTTCGGTACAGGAAACAGCAGCGCGGCCGTATGCGTGGGAAGGCATGGCGAGGTTCGTCTGTTTCCTTTGGTGACTTTGGTTTAAAAGCTCTGGAACCTTGTTGGTTGACGGATCGACAGATTGAAGCGGCGAGAGTAGCCATGACTCGTTTTATTAAGCGTGGTGGCAAAGTGTGGATTCGAGTGTTTCCGGACAAACCGATTACAAAAAAACCCCAAGAAGTTCGTATGGGTAAAGGAAAGGGGGCACCTGAGCAATGGGTGGCTGTTGTGCGCCCGGGACGAATCTTGTTTGAGATGGAAGGTGTTAAGGAGGACGAGGCACGAGAAGCGATGCGGCGTGCTGCTCAAAAACTACCAATTCAGACAAAATTTGCCACTCGTTTTGGAGAGACATCTTCATGACCAAAGTTTCCGAATTACGTGATCTTGGTTTAGAAGCTCTTCGACAGCGTGAACGTGAACTTGAAGATGAAATATTTCAAATGCGCATAAAGAAATCGATGGAACAGTTAGATTCACCTGTGAAGCTGCGCGAAGTTCGGCGTGGTTTAGCACGTGTCAAAACACTGCTAAGAGAACAAGAAGAACAGGCATAAACAGTCCAATGTATAAGACCGAGTGTTTCGTATGAGATATAAGAGCGAGTAATGGCCACAAAATCTGAGATATCTGGGATTGTCGTTAGCAGCAAAATGGAGAAGAGCGTCGTGGTCGCCGTTCAGCGGCAAGTCCGACATCCTCTTTATGGAAAAATTCAACGTCGAACGTCAAAATTTGTCGCGCATAACACTGTTGATGACATCAAAGTTGGCGATCGAGTGAGTCTTGCTGAGACGCGTCCGATGAGTCGTCGCAAGCGATGGGTGGTAACTCGAGTAATCGAACGTGCGAAGTGAATTAAGAGTTCAAGTGGAGTTTTACTGATGATTCAGATGCAATCAATTTTAGACGTAGCGGACAATTCTGGAGCTCGTAAGATTGCCGTTATAAACCCCATTGGTGGTTCAACGGGTCGATGCGCGAGCCTTGGAGATCGTGTCACGGCTTCAGTAAAGGAAGCGACACCAGCTTCAAATGTAAAGAAGGGTCAAGTGGTTAAGGCTGTCATCGTCCGGACAAGTAAAGAATATCGTAGGCGGGACGGCAGTTATATCAGGTTTGATCGTAACGCGGCGGTGCTTATTGATGATCAAGGCGAACCCATCGGCACGCGCGTGTTTGGACCCGTCGCGCGTGAGTTGCGCGAGCGAAAGTTTATGAAAATCGTATCGTTGGCGCCAGAAGTGATATAGCGATCATAAATATTGTGAATAAGGTGAGAGAACGATGCCACGTGTAGACACGCCAATCAGAAAAAATGACAGCGTTGTAGTCGTGACTGGACGCGATCGAGGTAAGCGTGGTCGTGTATTGCGCATGATCTCATCAAAAAATCGTTTGGTTGTTGAAGGAGCGAATATTGTTAAGAAGCACACCAAGCCAAATCCACAGCAAAACGTTAAGGGTGGAATTGTAGAACGTGAAGCTTCTATCCATGTTTCTAATGTGCAGCTTATTTGTCCAGAGTGTGGTGCTGCTACGCGTATCGGCCGACAGATTCTCGGAGATGGTCGTAAGGTGCGAATCTGTCGCAAGTGCGAAGGAGTGGTCGATAAATGAGTCGGTTAAAAGAACGGTACTTGAACGACATCGTTCCGGAGTTAATCAAAGCATTCGGTTATTCAAATGCGATGGCAGTGCCAAAACTTGAAAAGATTGTAGTGAATATGGGATTGGGTGAAGCAACTGGTAACGTAAAGATTCTTGATGTTGGAAGTGAAGAAATCGGACGCATTACTTGCCAGAAGGCTGTTTCACGGAAGGCTAAAAAATCTATCGCGGTTTTTAAAGTGCGTGAAGGAATGCCGATTGGTTCAATGGTCACATTGCGGAGCGAACAAATGTACCAATTTTTGGATCGGCTAATCTCCATTGCCTTGCCGCGCGTGCGTGACTTCCGAGGAATTTCACCGAAAGGGTTTGATGGGCGAGGTAACTACACGTTAGGACTTCGCGATCAATTGATATTTCCTGAAATTGATTACATGCGGGTTGATAAGAATCGTGGAATGAATATTTCCATGGTAACAACGGCGAAAACAGACGAAGAAGGTCGCCAGTTGTTGAAATTGCTGGGGATGCCATTTCGGCAAAACTGAGGACACAAGTGTTGATATTGATGTGCACTGCACAAGAACCGAAGAATGTGATTTATGGCCACAACAGCAAAGATTGCTAAGTCGAAGAAAGTTCCGAAATTTAAAGTTCGCCAGCGGAACCGTTGCTTGCGCTGCGGTAGACCGCGTGCCTTTATGAGAAAATTTGCGCTTTGTCGGCTGTGCTTCAGGGCGCTCGCGTTACACGGTGATGTGGCCGGTGTAATTAAGAGTAGTTGGTAGGACAATGACGCGAAGGGAAGAACCTTCGCGAGGAAATAGTAAGAGTGAAGAATTATGACTGATCCGATTGCTGACATGTTAACGCGTATTCGAAACGCTACGAATGCTCGGCATCAGCGTGTCGATGTGCCAGGTTCAAAACTCAAAATTGAGATAGCTCGAACCCTGCAAAAAGAAGGTTACGTTCAGGGATTCAAGGTTTTTGAATCGGCAGAGAATAATCAAAATGCCTCAACGACTATTCGAATATTTTTGAAGTATGGTCCACGAGGAGAGCGAGTGATTTCTGGTATTAGTCGGGTAAGTCGGCCAGGTCAACGTATTTATTTCAGGCGAGATAATGTGCCAACCGTGCTGGCCGGGCTGGGCTCGAACATATTAACGACATCACGTGGAGTAATGACTGGTCGAGAGGCTAAAGAGGCTGGGGTTGGTGGAGAAGTTCTTTGCAACGTATGGTAGACGACTACCAGTATTGGTTTAGGAATAACTACTTATGTCTCGTGTAGGTAAACGACCGATTCCAATTCCTAAAGACGTTAAGGTATCTATCTCTGTGGGTGCCGTGGACGTCCAGGGACCAAAGGGACGTTTAAAACAGTACGTTCCGCCTGGTATTGGTTTTGAACTTGCTGATTCAGTGCTCGAGGCTCGTATCGTGGGTGAACAGTCTAACTTGGGCAAATTTCATGGTTTAGCCCGTACTCTTGTTGCTAATGCTGTGAAAGGTGTAGTTGAAGGATTCAGTCGTGAGCTTGACATCGTAGGTATCGGTTATCGAGGTGATGTTAAAGGTAAGCAAGTGATTTTTATGCTTGGTTACTCTCATCCAGTTGTTTTTGATATTCCAAAAACAATTGAGATCAAAATTGATAAGCAGACGCATATTGTAGTGACTGGAGTTGACCGTCAACTTGTTGGTCAAGTAGCAGCCGACATTCGTGGGCTCCGCAAACCCGATCCTTATAAACAGAAAGGGATTCGGTATACGGGTGAAGTCTTGAAGAAAAAGGTTGGTAAGACTGGTGCCTAGGTTGTGAAGGTATTTGATGAAAGTTAAGACTAAGAAAGATCGCCGTACTCGTGTTCACCTACGTTCTCGTAAGCGGCTGTACGGAACAGCTCATAGACCACGGCTAGTTGTATTCCGTAGTCTGGCTCATGTTTATGTACAGGTCATTGACGATACGGCGGGAAGGACGATTGTGTCAGCATCAAGTATTGAGTCAGCTTTAAAATCGACGTTTGAGAAAAAGGTGCATGGTGGAAATATTGCTGGCGCTCGAGCAGTCGGTAAGGTGGTAGCAGAACGTTTGATAGCTAGTGGTGTCTCTGAGGCAGTATTTGATAGAGGTGGTTTTCTGTATCACGGACGTGTGCAAGCGGTAGCAGAGGCTGCCAGGGAGGCGGGGCTGCGGTTTTAACTAATTAGTTCAGTGGTGATGTGTCCTATTTCGAGACATATGCTTAAAAAGCACTGAACAAGAAATACGCACCTGCAACAGATTTATGTTCGAGACGAGAGAAAAAATTGATCCTACGAATTTAGATCTTCGAGATGTGGTCGTCTCGATTAATCGAGTCACTAAAGTTGTTAAGGGCGGAAAGAATTTAAGTTTTAGTGCGCTCGTTGTCGTAGGTGATGGTCTAGGTTTCGTAGGTTTCGGTATTGGCAAGGCCAAGGAAGTGCCGTCTGCGATTAAGAAGGGTATCGAGGTGGCGCGTAAATCGCTGATTCGGGTGCCAATACAAGGGACAACAATTCCCCATGTAGTGGTAGGTCGTTTTGGAGCCGGGAGAGTCTTGTTGAAACCGGCGCCAGAAGGTACTGGAATTATTGCAGGAGGAGCCGTTCGGGCGGTTGTTGAGTCAGCTGGTATTCAAAATATTTTGACCAAGTCTATAGGATCGCCGAATCCACACAACGTAGTACGCGCGACGTTCGCGGGACTTATGGAATTGATCGATCCAGTAGAGAATGCACGCCTTCGAGGACAGCCGGTGCCGCAGAATGAGCCAGTCGCTGTACCACCTGCAAGCACTGAAGGCGTTGAAACTGTTTAAGTTATTAATAACAATGGAGTTACTGCTCGAATGGTAGCTGGTAAGACGCAATCGAAACGTGGAAAGAAAGTGAATAGCAAGCTTAAGGTTACCCAAATTAAGAGCACGATCGGGTATGCGAAGAGACAGGCGCATGTGGTTAAAGGATTAGGCCTGAGGCGCATGGGTCATTCTGTCGAAGTGGTTGATAATCCAGCAACCCGCGGGATGATTCACAAGGTGCGCCACTTAGTTGAAGTTGTAGAGGAATAGTTAGCAGAATTTTTAGGAAATCAGGACTGCTGTTATGAATTTGAGCGATCTTCAACCTCCCAAAGGAAGGACTCAATCTAAGAAACGGATTGGCCGCGGGCCAGGTTCTGGCACCGGTAAGACTGCCGGTCGTGGTCACAAAGGCCAGAAGTCCAGATCTGGTTATAGTCGGAAGCGTGGCTTCGAGGGTGGACAGATGCCGCTCCATCGAAGGTTACCTAAGCGAGGTTTTCATAATGTGTTTCGCGTGGAGTACGCAATCGTAAATCTTGATGATTTGAGTAAGAGGTTTGAAGCTAGTACTGACGTCACTCCTGACCTTTTACGCACTCATGGTCTGATTGGCCGGTCTGATCGTCTTATTAAGGTGCTTGCACGTGGGGAAATGTCTGTAGCCCTAACGATTCATGCTCATCGATTTAGTCGTAAGGCCAGTGAGAAGATCGTTGCGGCTGGGGGCAAGGCCATAGAGTTGAATCGACACCAACCCAAGGTTGTTGAAGACTCTGGCGAAGAAAAATGATTGATAAGCTGAAAAGTATCTTCGCAGTTTCTGAATTGCGTAACCGTATCTTATTCACGCTGTCCATACTTGCGGTCTATCGTATAGGTAGTGTGATTCCGACACCTGGGATTAACACTGAGGCTCTCGCGATTCTTGCTGACCAGACAGCTGGTACGATGTTTGGTTTATACAACATGTTTTCTGGGGGTAATTTATCAAGGGTGACGATCTTCGCGCTAGGTATCATGCCGTATATAAGCGCCTCCATTATTATTCAACTTTTGACAGTGGTATGGCCGTATTTGGAACGATTGAAAAATGAAGGCGAGCTCGGTCGTCGTAAGATCACACAGTATACACGGTACGGAACCCTGCTTCTTTGCATCGTTCAGGCGTTAGCTATTGCTCTCTTCCTTGAACGACAGACCAATATCGCAGGTGGACTCCCATTAGTCTACGAGGGAGGATGGAGCTTCAGATTGTTAACTGTTCTCACGCTGACAACCGGTACGATTTTTATTATGTGGCTGGGTGAACAGATTACTGAGCGTGGAATCGGAAACGGAATGTCGCTAATTATTTTTGCTGGCATTGTTGTCGGACTTCCTCAAGCTGTTATAACAACGGTTGATCAACTTCGAACAGGTCAGATTGGGTTATTTAGGCTTATTGCGTTGCTCGCGCTCATGCTGCTTGTCATTGCGGCGGTGGTATTTATTGAGCGTGGACATCGAAGAGTCGTTGTGCAATACGCCAAGCGTGTAGTTGGTCGTCGTATGACCGGTGGTTCAAGTACCCACATACCATTGAAGGTGAACACGGGCGGCGTGATTCCAGTTATTTTTGCATCCTCGATTCTTGCACTTCCGGCGACTGTAGCCGGTGTTTTGCCTTCGGGAGGTTGGGGGCAAGCAGTTACAGACCAGATGGCTTACGGGATGCCACTTTATTACCTGCTCTATATTTTTGGCATCATCTTTTTTGCATACTTTTACACAGCAATCATCTTCAATCCTGATGATGTTGCAGAGAATATGCGGAAATATGGTGGTTTTATTCCAGGTATAAGGCCTGGTAAGCGAACAGCTGAACATATAGACACTATTTTGACGCGCATCACCTTGGCAGGGTCGATTTATTTGGCATTGGTCGCGGTTTTGCCTGATCTCTTGATTGTCGGATTAAATGTTGCTCCGATTCCCTTCATCGGCGATCAATTAGACGCTCTGCTGCCTCAATTTATTACTCAGGGTATGAATGTGACGTTCTATTTTGGCGGCACATCGTTGCTTATCATTGTTGGCGTGTCGATGGATACGGTTAATCAAGTTGAGTCGCAACTCATTATGCGGCACTACGATGGTTTTATGAAGAAGACTCGTATTCGAGGCCGACGCGGGTAAAAGGTGAGATGACGCTCAATATGGTTATGTTGGGACCGCCAGGGGCTGGAAAGGGCACACAAGCTGAGCGTTTTGCTGAAGACCATGGACTTCTGAAGATTTCTACTGGCGATATTCTTCGTGAGGCAGTGGAGTCTGGTACTGAGTTGGGACTGTTGGCCAAAGCAATTATGGATAAAGGTGGATTGGTCAGCGATGAAATTATGATCGGCATTGTTCGAGATCGATTAGCGCGTACAGATGCAAAGCCTGGTGTTGTTTTGGATGGCTTTCCACGCACTGTAGCTCAAGCGGTAGCCCTGGATGAAATTCTGGAGGACCGTGACGATTTATTTGTGATCGATTTAGTGGTGTCTGAAGAAGAACTGGTTAGACGATTAAGTGCGAGGCGTGTTTGTGGTCAGTGTGGAGCCACCTATCCCAGCGCTGGTCTTGATGGAAGCTGTGAACGGTGTGGTGGCAAATTGGTCCAGCGTAGCGATGATTGCGAAAGCGTTGTCCGTGAGCGGTTAAAAGTTTATGCGCAAGATACACAGCCGCTGTTACATCATTATTCTGGTCGGCTTAATTTTGCTTCTATCGATGGGGCACAGTCGCCCGAGGTTGTCGGATGTGAGGTAAAATCCATAATTGAATCGAAGGCGACTGAGGTTTCACTTGAGGGGACGGCGAAGGAGTCTCCGCAATGATTGTCTGTAAATCAGCGAGTGAGTTAGTCCGTATGCGGACAGCGAATGCACTGGTGGCTGACGTCCTTGGCGCGCTCGAAGTGATGGTATTGCCAGGTGTGACAACCCTAGATTTAGATGCTGTTGCTGAGTCACTTGTTCGGGAGGGTGGTGCGGAACCGGCCTTTAAAGGATATCGAGGTTTTCCAGCAACAGTTTGTGCTTCAGTGAATGAAGAAGTTGTGCACGGTATTCCTTCGAAGCGTCCACTGAAGGCTGGAGATATTGTGTCACTAGATGTTGGTGTTCTCCTGGATGGTTTCTACGGTGATTCGGCGCTGACGGTTCCAGTTGGTGAAATTTCAGTTGCTGCAGCGAAGTTGTTAAGCGTGACCGAACAATCATTAGAGCGTGCAATTTCAGCTGTTCGAGCAGGCGCACGCGTATCGGATTTGGGGCATGCCGTTCAGAATTATGTTGAGACGAACGGTTATTCGGTTGTGCGAGAATTTGTGGGGCATGGGATTGGCACCAAGCTTCATGAGGAGCCGCAGATTCCGAATTATGGCCAACCCGGTCAGGGTCCGAGGTTGGCTGAGGGTATGGTGTTAGCAATTGAGCCGATGGTTAATATCGGGTCAGCAACTGTAAAGATTTTGAAGGATGGCTGGACCGCTGTTACCAGTGATGGAAATCTATCAGCCCATTTTGAGCACACTGTTGCGGTGACTGCTGAAGGCGCGGAAGTTCTAACCCGCCGTTCTAGTGAAAGCAACCGCGATGGTGACCATTTGAGTGTGACAACAACGCAACATGCTTCTATGTCCACTGTATTGCCAGAATCGTAATTATGTGGATGTAATTACAGTGATTAAGCATTGTGTAACGAAGGTGCTGAAATGAAAGTTCGAGCCTCGGTTAAGCGAATGTGTCCTAAATGTAAGATTGTTCGGAGACGTGGAGTTGTTCGTGTTATTTGTTCGAATCCAAAGCATAAGCAAAGGCAGGGTTAGATTAAGCTTGTATTGTCTGACAAGGAAATCTTAGGACGGAGTGAAAACTAGTTATGGCACGTATTGCTGGAGTTGATTTACCTCAGGCGAAGCGAGTGGAAATTGCACTGACCTATATCTATGGTATTGGTCAAAAGCGATCGGAAAATATTCTCGAATCAGCTGGAGTCGGTCCGGATGTGCGGGTTAAAGATCTTACGGAGGACGACGTTCGTAAGATCAGTCGTGTCATCGAAGAACAGGGTCGTGTCGAAGGTGACTTAAGGAAAGAAGTCTCTATGAACATCAAGCGTTTAATGGAGATTGGTTGCTACCGTGGAATGCGTCACCGAAGGAATCTTCCGGTTCGAGGGCAACGTACACACACCAATTCGAGAACCCGAAAAGGTCCAAAGAAGGGTGCGGTCGCGAAGAAAAAAACGATGTGACACTGTCAACATTAAGGTAGAGGTTTTTGATAATGGCTAAGAAGGATGTCGTCGATGCAACGCTTACGGAAGGTGTGAAACGACCTGCGAAGCGTAAAAATAAGGGAAAAAAGAGGGGTGAAAAGCGTGTTGTGCACCATGGAATAGCACATATTCAAGCCTCATTTAATAACACAATTATTACTATCACTGATGCTGAGGGTAACGTCGTAGCATGGTCAAGCGCCGGTGGTATCGGTTTTAAGGGTTCGCGCAAAGGTACACCGTTTGCAGCGACTCAAGCTGCGATTAATGCTGGCAATGCTGCCAAGGGTTTTGGTATGCGGTCGGTGGAAGTTAAGGTTAAAGGGCCAGGTTCAGGTAGGGAGTCAGCTATTCGAGCTCTTCAGACTATCGGGCTGGATGTTCGCATGATAAGTGACGTCACGCCAGTACCTCATAATGGTTGTAGGCCTCCTAAACGGCGTCGTGTTTAAGATTTTGTAGTTGAGATATTTCTTGGTGAAGCTAGAAAAAAGGATAAGGACATAGCATGGCACGATACAACGGTCCGGTATGCCGACTTTGCAGGCGAGAAGGCTTGAAGCTTTTTCTTAAGGGTGAGCGTTGCTATATGGATAAATGCGCCATTGAGAAACGGAATGTTCCACCGGGGCAGCAGGGCAAGGCCCGTAAAGCAAAGTTGATGGGCTATGGTTTACAACTGCGAGAAAAACAGAAGGTTAAGAGAACCTATGGGGTTCTTGAAAATCAATTTCGTCGCTACTTCGAATCAGCTGATCGTCAGCGTGGCATTACAGGGGAAACGCTTTTACAATTGCTGGAGTGTCGTTTTGATAATGTTATCTATAGGCTTGGACTAGCGACTTCAAGGCCTCAAGCGCGTCAGCTTGTTCGGCACGGACATTTTTTTGTTAATGAACGAAGAGTCACGATACCGTCGTACTCTCTGCGTGTTGGCGACACTGTAACCGTACAAAATAAGAGTAATAAGAACGTTTCGATTCAGCATGCGATCGAAGAGGTTAAAGGACGCGGTATTCCTGACTGGTTAACATTCGACGGTGAAAAATTGTCTGGAAAAGTGTCGTCACTGCCGACACGTGAACAGATAAATTTACCTGTTCAAGAGCAGTTAATTGTTGAGTTGTATTCGAAATAAAGGTTCGAGGCTGTAGTGCAAGGCTTGGGGCGACGATCCCTGGCAAGAAAGGATTGATGTCGATGTTGTGGAAGGGTTTCCAAAGACCAAAGCGGCTCGAGTTTGAGCGTGATACGTTAACCGATCGGTTCGGACGATTTTCGGCTCAGCCGTTCGAACGTGGTTTCGGGACAACGATTGGAATTGCCTTGCGACGGGTCTTACTTTCTTCGATTGAAGGAGCCGCTGCGGTGGCAGTAAAGATTGACGGTGTACTACATGAGTTTTCACCCATACCCGGCGTGGTAGAGGATGCGACGGATATTATTCTCAATTTAAAGCAGGTGCCGCTCAGGATGCACGTTGAGACGACCAAGATACTTACGATCAACGTAACGAAGCCTGGGGAAGTCAAGGCTCGAGACCTTCAAACTGATGCAGATGTTGAAATTCTTGAGCCGGATGCGCACATCGCGACAGTTGCAGAGGGTGGTGCTCTCAATATGGAGGTAAGGGTTCGGCGAGGACGTGGATATGTCTCAGCCGATAAGAATTTTGACGAGGATTTAGGAGTCGGTTGGATACCTATTGACGCTGTTCATTCGCCAGTTAAAAAGGTTAAACATGAAGTTGAATCTGCTCGTTTAGGGCAGACAACTGACTACGAGAAGATAACGATGGAGCTCTGGACTAATGGTTCGATTGCTCCTCGTGAAGCAGTCTCTTTGGCTGCTAAGTTACTTCGTGATCACTTAAACATCTTTATTAATCTTGACGATCCGATTGAGCAAATCAGTGAAGCGCCGGTAGAAGTCCATGAGGTAATATCCAACGAGAATCTTGAAAAAAGTGTAGAAGAGTTGGAACTTTCGGTCAGGTCATACAATTGTTTAAAGAATGCGAATATTGAAACAATTCGTGAATTAGTGCAGAAGACTGAAGGTGAAATGCTGAAGACCAAGAATTTTGGTCGTAAATCACTGAACGAGATTAAGGATCTGTTGACCAGTATGGGACTCAGCTTGGGTATGCGGTTGGATCAACCAACAGAGCAGCTAGAGAGTCCTAGCAATTCTCTTGAGGTATGACAATACATGCGTCATCGTGTAGCGCATCGAAAATTAGGTCGAACTAGTGAACATCGTCTTGCGCTGTTGCGCAATCAAGCAGTGGCCTTATTACGGCATGAGCGGATTGAGACGACTGTACCACGCGCTAAAGAATTGCGACCGTTTGTCGAGCGTCTGATTACGCTTGCTAAGCGTGGTTTAGCGAGTGAAGAGCAGTCAAAGATTGTGCATGCACGTCGTTTGGTGCGTCGAGAGATTGCTGATCCGATAGTATTGAGTAAATTATTTGATGGCATTGCACCTCGTTTTTCAGCTAGAGCCGGTGGTTATACGAGATTACTGAGACTTGGTGTTCGTCGAGGTGACAGTGCTGAAGTTGCCCAAGTGGAATTGGTGGGTAGCGAGTACGTCCAGGCTCCGGTGAAGTCAGACGGTGAAGAAACAACTGTTGAGGTTAAGTCGAAAGGCGTGGGAGGTCGCTTGCGAGCAGCTGCGCAGCGTATGCGCGGCAAAGCGTCGAAGCCCACAGATGAGGCCTCCATTCCAAATAATGCTGATAAAAAGAGTCGTCGTGCGTCTAAAAAAACTAAAACTGCAGAAAAAAAATCAACCGATAAGTGATTCTTGTATCTAAATAGTGTTGTTGTAAGCTAGCGCACAGTCCCCATGCTAGTCTTCGTCTTCTGATTCGGCACTGCCTTCACCTTTTGAAGCCGCAATTATCTTACCTTGAAGGTGACTTGGGACTTCTTCATATTGCAAAAATTCCATGTGATACGATCCTCGGCCACCAGTAGCTGAAGTCAACTGCTGCTCGTAAGTAAGCATTTCGGCCATTGGAACCTGTGCCTTGATGGAGGTCATGACACCTCGAGGTTCCATGCCACCGATGCGACCTCGGCGACTGTTAAGATCTCCCATCAAGTCACCAGCGAACTCGTTCGGAGCGTAGATTTCTACGTTCATAATAGGTTCTAATATAGTCGGCTTAGCTCGAGTCATGGCGTCTTTAAAGGCGAGTCTACCTGCCATTTTGAAGGAGAGTTCATTTGAGTCCACTGCATGGAACGAACCATCAAAGACCGTGACTTTGAAATCGACAACTGGATAACCAGCTAGAAATCCTCGCATGCGAGCTTCGTTAACTCCCTTTTCAACTGCAGGAATGAACTGGCGTGGAATCGAACCGCCAAAAATCTCATTGGCGAACTCAAACTCTGCACCACGTTCCAACGGTTCCACGCGGATCTTGCAGTCTCCGAATTGCCCATGTCCGCCACTCTGCTTCTTGTGTCGACCATGGGCCTCGGTATGCGTCGAAATCGTTTCTCGATATGGAATTCTTGGTAGGTTCAGGTTAACTTCGACACCAAACCTTCGTTTAAGTTTAGCTACGGTTACTTCAATATGGAGCTGGCCTTGGCCAGAAAGCAGTAATTCATTTGTTTGTGCGTCTCGGTCATACTGAATTGTTGGGTCTTCCTCGGTTAATCGTTTCAACGCGGTACTGATCTTCTCTTCGTCACCGCGACTCTTGGGCTCAACTGCATAAGACAAGACTGTCTCTGCGTACTTGAATGGCGCAAAAGCAACCGTGTTGGTGTTGTCGCCGAATGTGTCTCCTGTATGCGTGTTTTTCAATTTTGCTACTGCACCAAGATCTCCGGCTTTAATCTCTGTTACGGTAGATTGAGTTTTGCCTTGCAGTACCATGAGCTGACCTAGTCGCTCACTATCATCCTTTGTTAAATTATGTATGGTGGTGTCAGATTTCAACGACCCCGACACTGCACGAAACATCGTAATCTTCCCAGCAAACGGATCCGCGATCGTCTTCCAAACGAAGGCGGCATATGGATCAGACTCCTTGGCTTCACACATCACTGGTTCGTTGCTTGACCGATCTACGCCAGAAAATGGTCTATCGGCTGGTGATGGCAGATAGGTAAGAATGCTTTCTAAGACTGGCTGAATACCAATGTTCAATGTTGCAGAGGTGCAAAATAATGGAAACACTAGCCCGGCACGTGTCGCTGTTTTCAAACCTTCATTTAATTCTTCTTGGGTTAGCGTTCCCGCTTCAAAAAACTTTTCCATCAAGGTGTCGTCGGTCTCAGCGATCACTTCAATCAGTTTGTCGCGTGCTGCAGTGGCTTTTTCTGTGGATTCAGATTGGATTTCTTGCGCGGAGAACTTGCCACTGCCATCGCTTTCGAAGACAAGTTCCTGCATTGAAACGAGATCGATTACACCGTGAAAAGACTTCTCTTCGCCCAAAGGGAGTTGCACAGGTACTACCATACGTCCAAAGACATCTTGAAGTGAGCCGAGAGCCCGTTCAAGACTTGCACGCTCGCGGTCGAGCCGGTTCAGTATTAGCAAACGCGGTAGGCTGAATTCGTGAGCTGTGTTCCATACTTTCTCTGTCTGTACTTCAACTCCAGCGACGGCGTCTACGACAATGACCGCAGCATCACTTATTTGGAGTGCGGCTTGTGCTTCGCTTAAAAAATTTGCCATGCCAGGCGTATCTATTATGTTGATCTTGTGTTTGTTCCATTCAGCATGGGCGAGGCTAGCCGATAGCGTATGTTTTCTTGCGATTGCTTCTTCGTCGAAGTCTGTTACTGTTGTGCCATCATCAACTTGACCTAGGCGATTAACCATTTCAGCGTCGAATAATATTGTCGAAGCCAACTGAGTTTTTCCAGACCCGCTGTGCCCAACGAAAGAAACATTTCGAATGCTAGGCGCGTCGTAAACCTTCATATGGCGTTACACTCCTATCCGTTTCGATTGTCCTGCAGAATGTTCCTGAGCAGACCCCTTAGACTCACGGTTCTGTACGGTCCAAACCATGCTTAGAACGCGTGCCTATATCACCAACGATAGATCATATACCAGCCTTCGGCCACTGTAGAATACATTTGAACAGACAATAAAGCAGAAGTTGCTTGAGAAATGCCCAAAATTAGGAAGAAGCTAGACGGCGCTTCCCGCGCATGAGAAATGACAATTGAGTTAGATGAGAATAGGCTTATTTTCTGTCTTGACAGGATCCAGTGGGTTCCTTACGATGCAGTGTTTCGCTTACGATGACTGTTAATAATGGTTAGACGCAGAGAGCTAGGGAGAGTATAGTGCTTGGTTTTGTTCCTAAGGAATTATTTTTTACCAAAGGTGTCGGTAAGCACCGAGAGAAATTAACGTCGTTCGAATTGGCCCTTCGTGCAGCTGGTATAGCCGCCTGTAATCTTGTTCGTGTGTCGAGTATTTTTCCACCCGGCGGTAAGATTATCTCTCGTTCTGCCGGGACAAAGCGATTGAAGCCAGGCCAAGTGACTTTTGTGGTGATGTCCGAAGCCGCGTCGAGAGAGCCTCATCGACTGATCGCGGCAACGATTGGAGTCGCGATTCCTCGTGATGCCGAATTGTACGGCTACTTGTCAGAGCATCACAGCTATGGGGAAAATGAAAAAACAGCCGGTGACTATGCTGAAGATCTTGCTGCTGAAATGTTAGCCACAACGCTAGGTCTCGACTTTGATCCCGATACAAGCTGGGATGAAAAGAAAGAGGTTTACCGTCTATCAAATAAGATTGTGCGTACGCAGAATGTTACGCAAACTGCAGTAGGTGACAAGAATGGTTTATGGACGACGGTAATTGCAGCAGCTGTCCTTGTCGGTTGAAGAGAGTCGTTTACATGCAGGACAGTTGTTCGATCAATACGAAGTGTTTGTTCTTTAACCTTTATTGATATCCAGCGTGCTTATCAAACATCGTAGGGGAATATGACAGATAAGAATCGATGGCTACTTCTCGTTTGCACGCTTGCTGGACTCACTGCATCGACAGTGTCGGCATATGTCGGGCTGCAGTCTCGTCTCGACTCGAGTTATGCCAGCTTCTGTGACATCAATGCGACGATGAGTTGCACCGATGTATATCTCAGCCAATTTGGGAGTCTCTGGGGCGTACCAGTAGCCTTCTTTGGCATAGTCTGGTTTGCCTTGAATGCGTTGCTGATACTGGCAGGACCGCTCGGAACGAAACATTTTCAGGAAAGCGTACCAGGGTATCTGTTCGCTTGTTCGACGATTGGTCTCGCAGTCGTATTTTACTTAGGTTATGCATCATTGTTTCTGCTTGGCACAGTTTGTGTAATGTGTGTGATTGTTTATTTAGCTGTCATAGGGATCTTCTTGATTTCTGGTGCCACAACGCAGTTTAAATTGATGACGTTACCATTACGCATAAGTCGTGATCTACGACAAGGGATGACCTCTCCGATTGCGTTGAGTCTAGCTGGAGGATTTGTAGTGGCGACAGTAGTTGGTGCGGCTTGGCTGGGCGAGCATCAGGTTGCTGAAGGCACGTCTTCCGTTCGCGGTGCCGAATTATTATCGGAATCGGAGAGGGATGAATTTATTCGATGGTGGGAAGCTCAACCGCGTGTGGATTTGCCAATTTCTGCAGACGATTCGAGTGTATTGATCGTGAAGTTCAATGACTATATGTGTCCTCCATGTCGGCAGACGTACCTAAGTTATCATGGCCTCCTACAGGCGTATGAAGTAAGCAGACCTGGCGCTGTGAGGCTCGTTACTAAACATTTTCCATTGGATCCAGAGTGCAATGCGAATACGCCCAATGGTATGCATCTTGCTTCTTGTGATGCCGCTGTCGCTGTAACATTGGCAAAGCGAAATGGTCAAGATGCACGCCTCGAAGCTTGGCTATTTGATAATCAGGCAACATTGTCTCCGGCTAGTGTGAGAGTGGCCGCGCAAGATGTAGCGGATATTCAGGATTATGATAGTGAATATGCTCGTACACTGGAGGTCATTAAGTCGGACATCGCGTTGGGGACTAGTCTCGGCGTTGATGTGACTCCGACATTCGTAATCAATGGTGTGCGAGTGGCTGGGGGATTAACCGTGCCGTATCTTGATGCTGCGATTGCGTATGAACTTGCTCGTAAAGAATAGAACGAACTTTGATGTAAGACTGTATGAAGTTACTTAAATTATTTATGTGCGGGTTTCTTGCAAGCTTTTCTCTTATATGCTCGCACCTGTTGGCTTAATTACGCATACCTAGTTTCTTTAGCGCACGTTCAATCTGTTTGCTAGTCACATCTTCAACAATCGTTGTAAGTCCGATGCCCGTTGGCAACACGAAATGTAATTTTCCTTGGATGATTTTCTTATCTTGTTTAATCGTATTGATAATCTGTTTGATTGATAAATCATTACTTGAGGGCAGAGGGCCCATACGTCTAATCAACGTAACTAATGCATCCCGGTCTGTTTTGCTGAGCTCACCCCTAGTCTCTGAGATACTCGCCGCAGCTAGCATTCCAAAAGCCACTGCCTCGCCATGACGAAAGCGGCGGTATTTTGTTGCAGATTCAATTGCATGCCCGACTGTATGACCAAAATTCAGAATGCGACGTAACCCTGTCTCCCGTTCATCTGACTGGACGATTGATGCTTTAATGCGACAACATTTAGTGATGATTGACATGAGTGCTCGTGGTTCGTGATTGAAAACCGCCGTAAGTTCCCGATCTAGTTTCTTAAACAGTGTAGGACTTGCGATCATGCCGTATTTGATTACTTCGTAGAGACCTGCACGAAATTCACGACGTGGCAGTGTGTCTAACAATTGTGGGTCAATAGCTACTAGTCTTGGTGGATGAAAGGCGCCAATGAGGTTCTTGCCGAGTTTGTGGTTAATACCGACTTTACCGCCGATAGAGCTATCGACTTGAGCCAAGAGTGTTGTTGGCACGTGAACGAGTGAAAGACCTCGTAAGAATGTAGCTGCAGCATATCCAGCAATATCACCAACGACTCCGCCTCCTACAGCAATGAGCACGGTATGACGATCAGCTCCAGCTCGGATAAGCGCATCATAAATGTAATCAACCGTCTGCTGGCGTTTGTAGCGCTCACCGTCAGGGATCAAGATGGTTTCTGCGCTAGGGATAGCTCGGCCGATTGTTTGGCCATGGAGTTTCCAGACCAGTTGATTAGAGATAATGAATGGTCTATGTGACAAGATAGTTTCATGTAGCAGTGTCTCGAGATTGGCAATAAGGCCAGAGCCAATATGGACCGGATAGGTGTGACTGCCTGATTTGATTTTGACTTGAATAGGTTTCATGGTGAATCCGAGTAAGAATAACTTAGGTGTTCGATGGTAGGATACAGCAATTCGCCCCTTCGGAGCCCTCCTACGCTCGAATACACTGAAGGGTGCAGTAATTGTGAGCGGATCAACGAAAATTAAGGTGGCGTATCGATGGCGGAGAAAAATACTACATTTGTAAAGGAAATCACTCCTCAGTCAGAAGATTTTTCGAGGTGGTACCTCGATGTGGTTAGGAGAGCCGAACTCGCTGATTATTCACCAGTCAAGGGCTCTATGGTTATTCGGCCGTACGGCTATGCGATTTGGGAGTTGATGCAGAAGGCGTTGGATGATCGATTTAAAGCGACAGGACATGTTAATGCTTATTTCCCATTATTTATTCCGGAATCACTTCTAAAAAAAGAGGCTGCGCATGTTGAGGGCTTCGCACCTCAAGTTGCTTGGGTTACCCACGGCGGTGAAGAAGAGTTGGATGAGCGGCTCGTTGTAAGACCAACGTCTGAAGCAATTGTAGGGACGATGTACTCAAAATGGATTCAATCGTGGCGTGACTTACCATTACTTATCAATCAATGGGGAAATGTTGTCCGATGGGAGAAGGTTACCAGGCCATTTTTACGTACAACCGAATTTCTTTGGCAGGAAGGGCACACTGCCCATGAAACCGAGCAAGAGGCTGAGGAAGAAGCGTTGCAAATGCTGGGTGTTTATAAAGACTTCGCTGAACGTGAACTAGCGATGCCTGTTATTGAGGGTAGAAAGAGCGAAAGCGAGAAATTTGCAGGTGCGGTGCATACATATTCGATAGAGGCTTTGATGGGTGATGCTCGGGCACTCCAGGCGGGGACTTCCCATCACTTAGGGCAAAACTTTGCAAAGGTCTTCGATATTACGTTTCAGGCTCGTGACAAGTCCGTACAGCACGTCTGGCAGACTTCATGGGGTTTGTCCACTCGCTTGGTTGGTGGTGTTATCATGACGCACGGTGACGATAGTGGGCTGGTCTTACCACCTCGGGTCGCTCCCCACCAAGTCGTGATCGTTCCAATTCAGCGTGGAAACTGGAAAGAGACCGTTCTACCACACGTCACAACTGTTGAGCAGCAGTTACGAGATGCCGGTATTCGAGTCAAACTTGACGACCGGGAAGCCTATACTCCAGGATGGAAATTTTCTGAATGGGAAATGCGAGGTGTTCCCTTGCGTCTGGAGATCGGCCCCAAGGATGTCGAAAAATCTCAAGTCGTGTTGGCTCGCCGTGATACTAGGGAAAAAATTTCGACGTCGCGAGACAACTTGGTGATTTCCGTTCAGACGCTTCTTAGAGAAATCCAAGATAATTTATATGAACGAGCCTGTCACTTCAAGGAGCAGCGGACGATTCGTACAGAATCGTATAAAGACTTTACGGAAATGATGCAAGGAAGGCCAGGGTTTGTAATTGCACCGTGGTGTGGTGATCGGTCTTGTGAAGAGCGAATTAAGGCTGCAACACAGGCAACGATTAGAAATCTACCGCTTGATAAATCTGAGGTGAATGGTACGTGTATAGCGTGTGATTTACCAGCGCACGAAGAGGCTTATTTTGCGAAAGCCTATTGAACCGCTCGGTAGTATCACTTCGTTGATTCATCGTCTAGGGAACGTTTCCTAAATACGTGCGCAATCAGAATGCTTAACCCGTAAAGCATGATCATTGGCACTGCCATGGCCGTTTGTGTTACTGGATCAGCAGACGGTGTGAGTATTGCCGCGATGATGAAAATAATCAGAATTGCGTACTTCGTGTTTTTGATAAGAAATTTTGGTGTCACTAGGCCGAGGCGTGCCAAGAAGAATATAAGGGTTGGGAGTTGGAAGACAATTCCCATGGCAAGGAGCATCTTGACGTAGAGTGAAAAGACCGGACCAATTTTTGGCAAGAACTCCATGTAATCCGTTGAGAAACCCGCAAAAAACTTCCAAGCTAGCGGAAAGACGGCATAGTGTGAAAATAGAGCTCCCACGATAAAAAACATTGTGGAAAACACAACAAAAGGGATCGCGAATCGCTTTTCGTGCTTAAACAAGCCAGGGGAAATGAAGAGCCAGACTTGGGTCAAGGTGAATGGTGTCGCCAGCACGAGACCTGCTAGTGCAGCAATCTTCATGTAGAGGAAGAAAGCTTCAGCCGGTTCAGTGTAGACGAGTTTTCCACCCTCTGGGAGCACCTGTTGCAACGGTACCATGATAAATTCGAAGATATATTTAATAAATCCAAATGCTATTAGGAACCCGGCAAGAATCCCCAGCACCGTGCGGACCAAACGCTTTCTGAGTTCATCCAGGTGATCGAGAAATGACATCCGACCAGCTGACGAATTATCGTCAGGGTCGGCATCTCCTGGTGGTAACGCAGCGAGTTCGCCAGGGGGTTTTTCGGATTTTGATTCCAGCGCCATCGAGAATTAATCAACCACCTTTACGACGGACCCTTGCTTGGCGTAGCAGGCGTTGATGCAGAAGGTGTCTGACTTTCGTCGTTTGTCTGACCTGTTTGAGCTATTGGATCGTCCTTCGGAGTTTCGTCGCTTGTCTGACCTGTTTCAGCTGTTGGATCGCTCTTCGAAGTGTTGAGCGGTGGTGGCTTATGCTCTTCGACTCGGATCTCCTCCTCCAAGGTATTCCTCAAATCGTTTGAAGCCCGCTTGAATTCACCGATACTCTTGCCAAGAGATTTACCAAGTTCAGGCAGCTTACGTGGTCCGAAAATAATTAAAGCAATTACAAATATGATGATAAGTTCGGGCATTCCGATTGAACCAAACATCGCCTGCCACTCCTTCGTTAGCACGTCTGACTGTTGTCGGCGCGACGACCGCAAATGATTACACCGACGTCTATCGTAATTCTCAGCTCGACAGCAGAACCCTCGGCATGAGGGTTTCCAGCACGTGCAAGTAACTGATCGCATTATAGAAACGTCCGCTACTCTGGTCAAGCAATCTGGTATCTGTCAGCGCTTGGAACTAATTGTTGGATAGGGGCTTATCTGCTAGTATCGAGTTTATGAGAATGCCCAGATCTTCCTCCCTTGCGGTCTGGGCTGTGTTCCTTTCAGCAGTCACAGGCGGTTTGTTTGGTGGGCAACTATTAGCAACCCAAGATCGTAGTTTCGAAAAGTACAAAGTTTTTGCAACGGCTCTAGCAGTTATTGAGGAAACCTACGTTGGGGATGTGGGCTCCGATCGCCTCGTGTACGGTGCTATTAGCGGAATGCTTCAAAAACTCGATCCACATTCGAGTTTCATGGATCCTCGTTCGTACTCGCAAATGCGTGAACGACAGGAGGGACGTTATTATGGCCTTGGCATTACGATCCAGGTTCGTAATGGTGACATCTCTGTAGTCGCACTCTTCGAAGGGTCGCCGGCCTACCGGCAAGGGATTCGACGCGGTGATGTCATCGCGAGGATTGAAGGAGAGGACATCAAGGGTTGGACTAGTGATCAAGCAGTACGACAGTTGCGAGGGCCTAAAGGATCGACGGTTAATATCTCGATTCGCCGCGAGGGCTACAATGAGCTCATTCCACTTGCGGTCGAACGAGATGAAATCAACATCCCCACCATTCTCGGTGCTTTCATGGTTGATGGTTCGACGGGATACGTGCGTTTACGTGATTTTTCAGAGACGACTGATCGCGATTTAAGTAATGCATTGCACGACTTGTCTGGCCAGGGGATGAAGCAGTTACTGCTCGATCTAAGGAATAACCCTGGCGGACCACTTGACCAGGCCATTAAGGTGGCAAACCGATTCCTCACTCGTGGGGACATGATCGTCTATACACGTGGGCGAATTCAGAATTCCGACCAGGATTATCATGCTAGTAAAGACAGTGATTTTACTGAGTTGCCATTAGTAATACTGGTGAATAGAAACAGTGCTAGTGCTTCAGAAATTGTTGCCGGTGCAGTGCAAGACCATGACCGTGGCTTAATCGTTGGAGAAACGACGTTTGGAAAAGCTCTGGTGCAATCAATCTACCGTATAAGTCAAGGGGCTGGACTGGCTCTAACGACGGCACGCTATTACACACCAAGCGGGCGACTCATTCAACGTCCGTGGGACGGTGAGTTTTCTGAGTATTTGACTTACTCCCTTCGTGAGCAAGACGTGGAGCGTGATCATGAGATCTCTGATTTAAAGTACACGTCTGGGGGTCGTCAGGTCTATGGCGGTGGCGGCATTGAACCGGATTTTTTTAAGCCTGGCCCTATAGAAGGTTTTGTTCCAACTGAGTTCGGGCGGTTGCTTTACGCTCGGCAGACATTTCCCCGTTACGCGCAAAAGTACTCCGCACTTGGCGACACGCGTATTACTGCGACGGCGACAGGCCGTGAGACGGTTTCGCGAGGTTTTGCAGTGTCTGAGGCGATGATGCGTGATTTTAGATCGTTTTTAGAAGATGAGCGGATCTCGATTAATGAAGAGTCATTTCTGAGCGACAGATTGTTTATCCGCAGTATGATTCGCTATGAAATTGACCTTGCTCTATTTGGGATCGTTGAAGCTCGTCAAAGGTTGTTGAACGACGACCCACAGGCTTGGTATGGTCTCAGCCTGTTCAAGGAAGCCCAGGAACTTTCACTTTTACCGAAAAAATCGACTTTAGTGAACCCCTGAGACCTTCTGTAAAGCCATCCGATTCTTCGTTTCACAAGCATTCGCGACAGCTCTGGATAACAATATTTTGTGGGGTAAATTACCCTTGCCCCAAGGGGTAGCACCTTGGTACACTTAGCCCGATAAAAGCGTGGCAATGGGGCCTCCCGGTAGATACCAGAATGAGGGGAGGGAGTCGCCGTAGTCGTCTCTAGGTACTGTATTTAGCTGTTTCAGGTCGGTGGTGATGGATATGTGCCGACCTCGGTAAGGGGGGCAGTTAGTGGTCATTTTACAATATGGCACCCCTCTAGGTTCCGATGAAGAATTCCCAGCCGTTCGTCGGCGTTCGATTGCGTCCGACCGTACGGCTAGTTTTTTGTACGCGGATGTTTAAC